>TARA_R110002012_G_scaffold49859_1_pt1 | contig 22020 bp, 27 predicted proteins | sample TARA_R110002012 | Tara Oceans TARA_R110002012 (sample SAMEA4396515) | marine metagenome | biome: Westerlies Biome; feature: [DCM] deep chlorophyll maximum layer (ENVO:01000326); material: water (ENVO:00002006), including particulate matter (ENVO:01000060) such as... | depth 40 m | reverse complement strand
GGGTGCAGTTAGGCGCAGTCAGTGAGCTTTTGGCCGATTAGGGAGCAGCACCCTCAATAGCTTGCAACCAGCCCTCTATGGCCTCCCTGTGTTTAGCTGCGCACTGGCCGTAGAGGGTTGTGACGTTTATCTCCCACACCAGCCGCTCAGGGTCTAGCAGTGGCTCAGGCAGCGGCGGCAACTCAGGGCAGTTGCTCGCCAGACTGGCCGGTGGCAGCGGCATTGGCACGTTGGCGTGCATCATTGAGCAGGCTGACAGCGCGCTCAGGAGGAGCACACTTAGCAGGAGGCGCTGGCACCAGTACGTCACGGTAAATTGTGCGGACCTCTCTGGTGGCCCCACCTGTCGCCGCGTCCAGCTCTTGGCGTAGGTTTTCAAAATCATTTGCGTTGTCCCTCATAGCGGCGTGCGCGGCGCGCAAGCCATCATTTTGCGCCTTGAGCTGCTCAGCCATGCGAGCCTCCCAGCGCCATTGGTTCAAGGTCCAGCCACCACAAAAGGCGCAGCCCAACACAGCGCAGGCTGCGCCCACGGCCAACCATGGGTTGAGGCCAGCCAAAAAGCCCGCCAACCTAAGCATCAGGCGGCCTCTGGCCTGCACCCACCGCCTCATTGCCCTTAGCTTTACCCCACTCACGAACACCAAAGGCAGCCACCACAGCGGCGATAAGCATGGAGAGCGCACTGAGGTCAGTGGCCAGCTCACCAGCCCAAGCAAAATGCCACACAGGCAGCACCACGCCATTGACCAGCACGGCCAGACTTAGCCAAACGCAGGTCACAGGCCGCCACCAGCACCTAATGCGCGGCAAGAGCGCGGCTTCCACCCTTTGCATCAGGCCGCCAAGCCACTCAAACACGACCTAACCCCGCAAGGTAGGCAGTGCGACGAACCCCCAAAGAGTTGCGGCGCTTCACCGCGCTGAGCGTCTGCCGCCTATCGCGGGGGCCATAACTGCAGTGCAGCCAGCCATCCTCACCAAACTCATATATCAGCTGATCGAAGGGGAGGTTCAAGTCAATCCAATTGGCCACAACCAAATTGGAAACACCAGCCACAGTGAAGTCAGCGGCCTGCCCCAAACAGTGCTGGGATGTGCCGCTGCCACCAATAGCCCGATTGAGGCGAGGACTGCGGTAGCCAGACGTTACCACCACAGGCTTGCCAAAGTGGTTGCGCACAGGCTGCAGGATATTGAGGGCCAGCTCAGCCAGCGCAAGCTGTGTGGCGGCTGGGGGCCAATTGCTTATCCCTTTGCGCTTAGCGGTCCGGCTGCGGACCAACTCAGCCATGGTGAAATTGTCGCTCAATTGGCTTTGCAAAGTGTATGTCATTTTGACCTCCCTAGCTCACGGCCTGCCCGCAAAAGTGTCAAAAAGTAGCGTTGCAACACTGCCCAAGACAACAAAAATAACGCTCATCACAGCGGCCACACCCTTGCCCTTGTTGGTCAAAGCACTCAGGGCGGCCACATCAGTCTCATGCGCCATGCGCAGCTGCCTGTGCTCCTCCTCCTGCTCGCTCATCCTTTTGCTCCATCGCTCCTCTTGCTGAGCCTGCATTTTGTTGGTGTTTTCGTATATCTCGTTAACCCGCTCCAAAACAGCGCCACAGGTCACTGCGCTCTCATCCAGAGAGCGGAAAACTGAGCGAAACCGCTCCTCTTGCTGCGCCTCCAATCGGGCCAGCCTTTCGCCTTGTGTCATCTCACCCCCACTCAAAAGACAATTCCTTCAGCTTCAATTTGCACCGCAGCACTGGACAAAACCACCTGAGTTGCGGCGCTTCTGACCTCAATCAGCAAAAAGGTGCTTGCAAAGTTTGAGCTTTGCAAGCCCCACGTGCGGCTCGAACCCAAAGAATACCAGACGCCAGTGCTTTCACCAAGGTTGGTGGACGCCCCAGCGGTCCTGCTCATTCTGGCCTCATAATCACCACCAGCTGCAGATAGCGGGTCAACCCAGCTCTGCAGGTCTGTAAATGAGCCACCGTTTATGCTCTGCTGCACCTTGCCCCCAGCGGTCAGCCTGTATTCGCCAGAACCCAAACTTGAGCCGAAATTGTAGCCCAGAATTGTCTGCGCATAGAGCGTGACCACAGGCCCACCCCCACCAGAACCAACCAAGGCCGCCATGATGCCGGTCATCAGCTAACCCCAGCACCAGAGACAACCCAAGTGGTGACGCCCACCTTGGCGATGGTGGCCACAGAGAACTGGGCCAGCGTGCGTGAGCCGGTCAGCGCGGTCCCAGCAAGGCGCAGGGTGTCGCTATTGATTGCCAGCGTGCGGCTGCTGGCCGCGTTGTTATATATGGCGATCACCGTGCCCACGGGGAATTGCTCAGAGGCATTGGAGGGGATGGTCAGCGTGCCACTGTTGATGTCAATGAGCTTGGCCGCATCATTCAGCAACAGCTCATAGGAGCCGGTGCGAGTGTTGACGGGTAGGCCACGAAATCCAACGCTGTCAGGCGCGATAACACCAGAAGCCGCGATGGACGTAGATTGGCGCAGAGATGTGATGTCAGTGTTGGCACCCCTCTCAGCCACACCCAAATTGGTGCGCGCACCTGCGGCCCCAGTGGCACCAGTGCCGCCCTTGTTAATGGGCACAGTGGTGGCAATAAATGTGGCCGTGTTGGCGTTGCCAGATATATCAACAGGCCACGTGCCGGTGGCGTTTGAGCCATCCGCCCGCGCAACCTTTACGCCACCAGCCGTGCCACCATCATGCACGCGCAACTCCTTGCCTGTGGTGTTGACGGTCACCTCACCCTCAACCCCTGTGAAAGAACTGTGCTGCGCAGCTGTGCCGCGTCTCAACTTAACCTGCCTGCTCATAGCCCGCCAAAATCCTCTGTGTCTGTTATGCTTTGGGAGACCAGCCCCCAATCCTCAAAACCACTCAAGGCCTGTGTAACATACGCGCTGAGCTGGTTCAAAGACTTGGCCCAACTTCCCAGCCCAACATAAAAGCTGGGGGCCTTGCTGTTAAACCCACCCATGCTGTCAGTGCGCTCTGGGCTTTGCGCCACAGCCACCAAAGGGGGAGCCAAGGGGTCTGACTGCCCAGCCGCGTCAATAAAACCATCAAGCGAACTGGCCACAGCGTTGGCGTCTGTGATAAATGGCTGGAGCGATGCAAGCAAGGCATCCATCCCAGTGACGTATTGGAGGCCGGTCCCGACTGGCAACCCAGCGGGCAGGTCATCAATTAGCGCGGCTGTGCCACCAGACGGCACATCCGAAATGGAGCCCCAGTTGTCTGTGCTATACAATGCTGCATTGAAATATGCTGACACAGCATTGAGGTCACCGCTGAGAGTATCCTGCGCAGCCAAAAAGGCGAGGCTTTCAGCATAAAAATTTGAGGGGTCTCCCACGCGGCTTGGCGCAGCAGGCATTGAGGAGATGGTGGGTGCAACCATTAGGTCAGCCCCTCAATCTCAAGCGAACAGGTTGAAATGCTGGGGCCAGACAAAACCACGTTAAAATCCCTATAATATCCGAAAATGATGGTCTCTTCCCTGCCTTCGTCGCCAATATACACCACGGGGGTGGCACGCAATGACGCCATAAAGCGATTGAAAACGCCCACCTCATTGGTCTCAATCTTGAGGTCAAAATTTGCTCTTTTTGAAAAGGGGCGCTCTATAATCTGGACGTTGCCAAAGTCATCGACCCGCTTAACGCTGTAATCTTTGATGCCCACGCTTGAGCCAAAGTTTGTGACAGCAAGCTCTGATGCGCGGCCAAACACAGCCTCAGCGCACTTTGCCGTGCCACCCGCCTTGAGAATTATTAGGCGGTAGGTGGCGCTGGTGTAGTTGGGAATGTCCAAAAACGTCACAGCGGCCTGCGCATCAAGTGGCAATTCTCCAAAAAAATATGAGTAGAAGCCCGTCACGTTGGAATAATCAGCCAATGAGCGCGTTTCGTCATAGCGCACAACACCGCCACCATCACGCACAATAAGCTGGACGCTCGAACCCTCCACGCCCAACAGCACCAGCGCGTCATAGGGCGCTGTTGGCGTCACGGTGAGGTCAATAACGCCCGCGCTCTCAGTCTGGCTTGATGTGGTACTATCAAACATTTTGAAACGGTTCACAGCCCCAACTCTGGCCCACGTTGGGGGATTGGCGGCCACCCCGTCATCAGGCCGGTCTGTGGTGGTCACCAAGCTCTCATAGACAAGCACAAAGGGCTCACCTGCTGGCTGGTATCTCACCCGATTGCCTGCGCCATACGAGCCTGCAGCCCAATCACTATATTCCCCAATGCCCACGTTTGATGCGGTCAAAGTGGTTGTGCTCACAATGTCAGGCTTGACGATAATCACAGGCCATCACCTCAAAAAGTATCTAAATCTGAAAATCGCGTTTCTGGTGTTCCAGCCCCATCCCATCGCTCTAAAACTCGCAATTGGGCGCTGCTGTCACGTGCCAGAGAGTGCAGCCCATTGTCAAAATCTTGCCGCAACCCGTGCAGCTCATCAGCCACAGGCTGACTGGCCGCGCTGCCATCGCTTTGGGATGGGTCAAAGTATCCGCTTGGGGATGGCGCGCCCACAAAGGCAGCCAGCCGGTCAATCGCCTGCTCAACGCTCTCCACCGCCTCCTCAATCGTGATGAGGGCCTCCACCTGCTCTGTCAGCAAGTCAAGCTGCATCTGGGCCTCAGATACCTGCTCGTCAGCTGCCTCAATCGCGTTGTCAACATAGCCCGCAACCAACGCGAGAGCGCGCTGATACTCAAGCAGAGAGCCAGCGCGGCTGCGTGCGGTTGTCAAAAAGCTCTGAGAAACGCCCTGCAGCTCACCCATGGCATCGCGGTCACCAGCGGCGGCCAGAGCGCCAACGCGCATGAGGCGCGCAAGGCTTTGGTTGTAACTATCGAAGCCAGAGGCCCCCTCAAAGAGGGTGTCTCGGAACTCTCGCAGCTGGTCACCCATTTGGGCAAAGCTATCAATGGTGCTCTGCAGGTCTGAGGCGGTCCTCTGATAGGCGCGGCGCAGGTTTTCCTCCAGCTCACCGCGCTCATCTGCCACGCGCTCCTGCAGGTCAAGAACGTCTGAGAAAACTGGGGCCAGCTGCATCAGACGCACAAAAGCCTCCTGCCCAGCTGCGCTGTTGAGGTCTAGGCTGTCCACCAGAGCGCGGAAGCCCTCAAGGGTCTGTGGGATGGCAAAGCCAAGGTCACCAAAAACGCTATCCAGCCGCTCAGTGAATACGGCCAGCTTGGCGCTGTTGTCGTAGAAGGTGTTGAAGTAATCACCCAGAGCTTGCTGCAGCTCACCATTGTCCCCAAACAGGTCAGAGATGGCCATGACGCTCTCCAGCGTGATGTCCGTCTGGTTGCTCATGTAGCGCATCGCATCGGTAAATACCTCGAAGGTGCTGGCAACTCGCACCAGCGTCTCAAAAAGGCCCTCACCCACTTGCTGGAATTGCTGCAGGTTGGGGATGGCTGCAGCCGCGATGCGGTCAGCCTCTGCACCAAGGGCTGCCTCAAGTGCGGCCTGCACCTCAGACCCAGACAAGTCTTTAAGGTCTATCTTGCCAACGCTCACCACAAACCCCTGCAGGCGGCGCTCAATGTCCTCCAGAGGGACGCCAAGCAACGCGCCTGCATCAGTGACCACATCCACCACATTTGCAAAGAAAAGCCCCAGCTGGTCCTGCAGCGCGCCCTCAGCTGCTGCGAATTGTGTGGTGAAGCTGGTGCCTGTCGTGACGCCAAGAAACTTCTTTTTCTTTTTGATGTCTGTGAAATACTGGGCGCGCAACCCATTGGCGATGACACTGGTGAGGCTTTGGGCATCAGCAACCAAGCCCTGCCCTATCACCTCCTTGGTTGAGCCAAACAGCGACTTAAAGAAGCCACCCCCTGAGCTGACCCCTGAGGCGCTCAACTCAAGGCCTTGCGTGCTCAAAATGAGCCTACTGAGGCCAGAGATATTGCCCTCGATTTTGCGCAAGCTCAAGGCCATAGAGCTGCTGTGTCTCATGGTGGCGTCTGCAGTTTGGTTGAGCAGGTCCAGAGCGCGGCTCAAGCTCTCAGAGGCCTGCTCTGGGTCACCCAAAACAGTGCCGGTGCCCTTGTTGTAAGCTGGGGTGTAGTTTGAGCTTCCACCACCCATGAAGCCCAAGCCAGCCATGACACCCACCATGGCTGCCACAGCGGCAAAACCCAGCGGGCCAAGTGTGGCAAACATTTTTGCGGCACCCTCGGCAACCTTCTGAGCCGTTGCCTTGACGCTGAGCGCGAACTCAATAGCGCGAAACGCAGTCTCAGCTGCGGTTATTGCGGCATAGCCTGCGCTTTTTTCGTCAAAAAAGCCCTTGGCGCTGGAGGTGAGGCCAGAATAAAGAGCCATCTGGCTGCGTAGCTCCGCCTCACGAACCACAGCGCGCTTGCCCTCATCATCGCCAGCAGCCTCCCAAGCTTTGCTGATGGTGTCCTGCCTCTCTGCGAAGTCCTCCAAAACATTGAGGGTGCTGCCCAAAGCCTTGCCCCAGTCACCAAAAACACCCTCAAGGTCAATCTCAAAGCTCAGGTCACGCAGCTCCTCAAAGGATTGCTTGAGCTCATCAAGGTGGTCCAATTGGCGCTGGAGCCGGTCATTTTCCACCTGCTCGTCAACATAATCTGTGAAGGCGTCACCCTCCAGCTCCATTGCTGAGGCTTTCCTTGCAGCGGCTGCCCTAGCCTGCGCCTCAGCGCCCTCCCAGAACAGGTTGACCTGCTCACGCAAGGCCGCGTTTTCCTCACGCACCTTTGCCACGTAATCGAACTGCATCGCATCCAGCAGGGCCTCACCTGCAGCGGTTAAGTCGGCTCGCATTTTGGCCGCATCCTGCGGGCTCATGCCAGCCTCAACCAGCTCACCAATCTTGGCCCTTTGTCGGGTCAGCTCAAGGCGCTGCAGAGCCAGCTCTGAGAGGCCAATCTCACCACGCGCCTCACGCAATCCCTTGATATATTCAGCCATTGAGTTGGTGAGGTTCTGCAGCTTTTTCACAGCAGCGTCTGAGCCAGTGGAGGCCTTTTGTGTCGCCTCATATTCTCCCATCGCCTCATTGAGGTCCACGGCCTCCTCAGTCACACCTTTAGTGGCCTCACCAACGCCATTGAGGTGCACAGCAAGGCCAACCGCTGCATCGCCAAGCGACCCCAGATAATCCTCATCAAAGCCACTCAAAAACGCGTCCTTGACGCTCCCACCATCTAGTGCAGCACCAGCGGCGCGGCCAATCCCAACAAACATACCCACGAGGCCATTGACCACGAATTTTGCGCGCTGCAGCATAGAGCCCAGCACAGCATCAAAAAACAGGCCAAGGCCCTCTAGGGCAGGTGCAACCTCCGCAATGGCCTTGCCCCACCCCTCACTGAAAGCCCGCTGCACAAAGCCCACCACCCGCTTTATGTAGCTCCAGACGCCTGCAATGACGTTGCCCATGGTCACCGTCTCATCACCCAGAGCAATTTGCTCATCGCGGTAGAGGTAAACCAAGCTGATGAGGCCAGTGATGGCTGCAGCCACGGCAACAAAGGGGTTGGCGAGGAGCGCGGCGTTAACCGCCCTTATGGGCGCAACCAATGACTTGGTGGCAACACCAAAAAGAGCCTGCTTGGTGGTGGCAGCGCCAAGAGCCTTCTCAAGCCTTATCACCTCTTTGGTGTAACCCACGACAAAGCCCAGCGCATAGGTGCCGCCCTTGCTTGCTGCCAAAACGGTGAAAAACGTGGTAGCAGCCACAGAGACAAGGCTGAGATTTTTGCCTAGCCAGTCAATTGCCCCAGCCAGAGTTGAGGTGAAGCCGGTCAGCTCATTTATGTCACCCACCCACTTGGTGGTGGCCGTTGCTAGGTTGGTCAGGCTTTGGCCCACAGTGAGGGGGATTTGCTCAAACTCATCCTGCACTGAGCCACTCATTTTGAGGATGGCATCGAACACATCCTTGGATGTGAGCTTGCCTTGCGCACCAAACTCACGCAACTGGCCAACAGTTATGCCCATGCCGTCAGCAATCATCTCAGCCACGCGGGGCATTTGCTCCAGCACAGAGCGCAGCTCATCACCGCGCAACGCACCTGAGGCAAAGCCCTGAGCCAACTGGATGATGCCAGCCTGCGCCTCTGTGGCTGTAGCGCCAGACACTACGGTGGCCTTGTTGATTGCCTCAGTAACCTTTAGGACTTCATTTTGAGAGACGCCCAGCCGGTCTGCAGATCGGGCCATTCGGGCATAAAGCTCAGTGGTGGCCTCAAAGCCCGTGCGGCTGTCCAATGCTATGTCATAGAGGCGGCCTTGCACGGCCTCCAGCTCTGCCTGAGACTTGGTGACCAAGCGCACCTTAGCCTCCATCATGGTCATGCTGTCAGCCATTTGGATGACCTCGCGGGCAATCAACCCAAAGCCCAGCCCAGCCATTGCCAGCTTGAGTGGCCCCATGGCTCCGGTGAGCCCTCTAGCCCCCCGCTCAGCGCGCTCAGCACCCCCAGCCATTTTGCGCAAATCTTTGTCAGCGGTCCGCACTTGGCGGCTATCCACCGCCACTTTGAGGTGTGCAAGGTCAGCCATATTTCACCCACTCGTTACAGTTGGGCACCCTATAGCTGACCTCACAGCAAAAGGCCATTAGGCGCGCATCTGTGCGTTGTGCGCGTCAGCCATTTTTTCCATCGCCTCACTAATGGCATCGCGGGCCTTGGCGCTCATGTCCTCTGGAGCCTGAGGCGTAAAGGGCGGGGGGGCCATTGCCCCCCTGCTCTCCATGGCGCTTGAGGCGTAGGCGCTGGAGAGGCGGCGCACCACTTCACACTCATGCGGCGTGAGCACCACCCCCCTATTGACCTGCCACGCCATCAGCTCCACCTCTGGGATGACAGCAAGCCCGCCCATGCCTGCAGGCACCGTGGGGCCTATGTCAAAAAGCAGCTCCAGATAACTTTGCGCCCCATCGGGGATGGGTGGGTAAACAGCCACCCTAGACTGGTATCTAGGCACCTTGGCCTTTTCGGGCACAGTGTGCAGCCACGCAGCCTGCCTAGTGTAGAGCAGGAGCTGCTCCAGTGTTTCAGCGAAAAAAGTTAGAGCGATCGGCAATAAATGCCTGCGCCTGCTCCTTCAGCCAGTCGAAGTCACCAAAAACGCTGCGCTTGTTTTCCTCAGTGCAATCCAAACGCTCCCCATTGAGCTCCACGCCAGCCCAGCCGGTGCAGAGCTTCACAAGCTCGTCAATAGCATCAGCCTCAAGCTGCTCAGCGTCCATGGCTGCAGCCTTTCGGCCCTTCTGCATCCGCGTGAGCATGGCGTTTTGCTTGGACCGCTTCAGGGACTTATAGACGCGGCTTTCCTGCCCCAGCAGGGTCAAAGTCATCCCCTCAACCTCCTCCTCAGTCGCTGGGTTGGTGACATTCATCACCTGCCCAACATCAGGCTCAGCTGCTTTCATTTTACTCAAGTCCATTGTCGCATCCTTTTGCATCCAAAAAAAAACAGGGGCCAGCTGGTGGATGCCCCAGCTGACCCCTGCGATGTAGCCCAAAGCATTGCCGCTTTTCAAGGCTGCGAGGTTTAAGGCACCTTGATGATGCTGTTATCAATTTCGAGGGTGCACTCAGCCATGGTGATTGCATCAGCGTTGCCCACATTGGCCTTGAAGCTCATCACCTGCGCTGTGTAATATTGGATGGCACCACCAACCAAAGTGACGCGCACAGAAACCTGCGCATCAGAGCCCGCTGGGCTATCGGCCAGCGTCTCTAGGACTGCTGCGCCTGCATCGCTCGCATCCAGCGCCAAGGTCAGCGTAACTGAGCCAAAATTGAGGGAGCCACGGCGCTTGGCCACAATTCCCGTTTTCAAGGGCGTGTGGCTGGCCAAACTTGCCTCAGAACCAAAGGATGGCAGGTCAGACAACTGGCCAACATCAACCCAACTGAGGGAAGCAAAACCTGTGCTGTCGTATGAGGCAGGCGCGGCATTATCCACCGCCATCACCGTGCCAACTGAACTTTGAACGCTCATTGATTTTCTCCATGGTGTTTTTCAATAGCAGACCGCAGATAGCACACAGGCCTATGGCAGCAAAATTGCTGGGGTTATAGGTAGCCAGCGGTCAGCTTGGGGCGAGTGATTAAGGTTTGTTTAACCCCATCGCGCTGTCCATGCTCCTTTATGGTCGCCTTAATATCGACCACCTGCCCACGCTCTGCGAGAAAAACGCTCCCCTTGTAAACAATGACATTCTGCTCAGCGTCACGCAGGATGAAAATGAAAGTAGTGCCAAACCGGCCCTCAAATTGAAGCTCCTTTTCAACGGTCAAGCGAAATTCTTGGCGGCCACCCACCTCACCAATCCAGCCGCGCTCACGGTCCTCCTTGAGGGCAGCTGCACGAGCTTGCTCATGCTCTGCGCTTAGCTTTTCGGCTCGGTGATAAGCATCAATGACAGCGGCGTGCTGCTTCTCGCTCAACCCGCCCCAGTTATCAATTGCGGCGCGCATGGCATCCATGAACTTGCCTCGCGAATAAAAAGCCAAAGGGTGCTTTGTCCCATAAATGTGCTCACAGAAAAGCCAGTCCTTCACCATATCAACCGCCTCCTCACCCTCGCGCTCAATCCAGCGGCGCAGGCCTCCAGTTGCGCGGTTGCGTTTGATTGCGGCCTCAGTTGCCCGCATATAGGCAGATTCGTTTCCAATGTGGCTCACTTCAAATCTCCTCTGCTGTGCGTTGCTGAGCGAGAGCCTTTGTATATTGCGCTGCGAGCTTGCGAGCTGCAGCCTTTGTGGCTGTCAATTTTCCAGCAGCTCTAGCCTCTCCAGAATTTATTTGCGCCTCCAGAGCGTAGTATTGGCGGCGCAGCTCTTCGGGGGGGGTGACCATTTTCAAATCTCCATTTGAGCGGGCCACATTGGCCCTGTGCGGTCCTCCTGCCTGAACCCAGCAGGGGCGTCAACTGTTATTTACAATCACCGCACGGCATTGGCCCGCCTTGCGACAATCTTGGCGCGCTCCACAGAGGCCCGCACCCAGCCGCTTGGGGCTTGCGGGCTGTGCCCCTCATACTCAAGGCGGATGATGTAGGGCAGGTTATTGGAAAGCCACCAGACATTGCCGGTGGCGTTTTTGATGGAGCGGCCACCCTTGGAAACCGTGGGGCCACCAGCCTTGTCACCCACCACCACGGTGCCCTTGGCTGGCTGGTGAATTGTGGCCTGCCAGTTGGCGCGTGCGCGGCCAGTGTCCACTGGGGTGCCCATAACCACATCCCTCAGCAGGTTGAGGCAGATGAAGCGCACCACCTTGTCCAGCTTGGCGTGGGTTTTTTTATTGAAGCCACGCACCTGTCCAGAGAAGCTAGTCACCTGCTGAGCCTGTAATAAATCGAACAGGGCACAGCGTAACGCTCGCCAGAGGCGAAACCCGCACCCAGCTCAGTGCGCAGGATGGTGACCTCAAGCCCATCGCGGGTTAGGCGCAAGCCCTTGGGGAAGCGCAGCTCGACATCATTGGCGGCCTGCCAAGCTGGCCCCTTGCCAGAACCCTTGCCCGCCATGGCCAGCACCGTCACAAACCCATCAAGGATGTCTGAGCCAAAGGTGGCCAGCGTGCTCACTGGCACCACCGCCTCCGTCAAATAGACCTCAGCCTCATCTGGGTCAAAAGTGCTATTCTCCCACGCCACAGGATAGCCCTGAGAGATGCCATTGAGGTGGGCGCTTATGGCCGCTGATGCAGTCAGATGGCTCATCCCTCAAAGCCCTCCAGTGGCCGCATCTGGTTGTCCATAGCGAACTTGCTCCCATCATCGCGGCGGAACACGTGGCAAACAACCTGCCCACCAGCACCAATGAGGAAACTGTCCAGAGTGACCTCCTCCCAGTCCTTAGGCACCCAGACGCGCTGACCCACAAGCTCATCCAGCTGGGCAATCTCTTGGGCCATCAGTTGCTCCTCAATTGGCAGATAAAAATCACATCAATGCCGGACTTGCGAACCGGCCTCACAGCCATGACCCGATAGTTGACGCCATCCACAAAAGCCATGTTGCCCTGCTCTGGCTGCGTAGATGCCCGCTCCAAAACCAGCCTAACATCACCAGCCCTCACACTTTCCCCATCCACCTCATTCCGGTGGTATTTACTTGGGTATCCATAAGCCGTGAACATGGTGGGCGGGTCAGCCTGCTGCGCCTGTCCGGTGATGGGGTCAAAGGCAGGCGTGGCACCCGCCACAGAAAAGGTGACAAGCTCACCCTGCTCCCTCAAAAGGCGCGCCGCTCTCTGGGTCACACTCACGAACGCTGCACCCTAGCCTGAGAAAAGCCATTCCCACCTCCACCATCCCGCAAGTAGGGGGCAAGGGCTTGGCGCAGTGCGCGATAGTCCAATGCGCCCGTGCGAGCTGCGTCATATTCCAGCTCTATAACGTCCACCTTTTCCTTGGTGACGCCTGTGGTGATGTCTGGGTTGAGGTCACCCGCTGCGGCCTTAAAAGCCATCTCAATCTGGGCGGCCTTGACGGCCTCAGGGATGGTGGCGCTGCCCAACTGATAACCAAAGACAATGGCCCCAGAGCGAGGCCAGCTCAATACTTGGTCGGGGCTCACACGGTCACCCAGCCAGCGCATCTGGAAACTCTGCTCCATAAAGGTGGCGGCGCGGCGCAAGGCGGCCTCCTTCTCAACGGTCTGGAGGGTGCCCCAGCTCACGCAGCCCTTTGCATCCAGCAGCGCGTCCGCCTCAACCACACTGGCCCAGCTGTCCGCCCCAGCAACTATGCTGCCATCCTCAACAATTAAAGCCATGCCTCAGTCCTCAAAGTGGATAATCAACCAGCTCACCCTTTAGCGGATAATCACAGCCAATGCCATCCAGAGGCGCATCCGGCTTTGCAGCATCCAACGGGGCGTCTGGCTCTGCGGTGCCCAGCGGGAAAACCTTTTCCACCCCTTCTAGTGGATATTGCTCTGGGCTGTCAGAGACAAACTCAGCCCCATCAGAGCCAGCCTCAACCGCAGCCAGCAGTCCCTGCAAAAGGACAAGCCCAGAGAGGCCAACCCCATCCTGCCCAGCCTCACTGGCCTGCAGCTGCCCAACAGTCTGCACCCCACCCAATAGTGCGGCACCATCACTGCCCGCCTCTGTGGCCTGCAGGTGGCCATCACGCGGCACCCGCCCAGCGAACTCAACCGCATCAGAGCCAGCCTCACTGGTGGCAATATCGCCACCAATTGTGACCCCGCCCACCATGCCCGCCCCATCAGCGCCCTGCTCTATTGCATCAACAGACCCCTGCGTGATTGAACCACCCGACATCAGCGCGCTGTCAGAGCCCTGCTCAGAGGCGCTTAGGTCACCATCTCTTGGAACCACACCAGCGATGAGTGAGGCATCAGAGCCCTGCTCACTTGCGCCCACGTCACCAGACACAAGCACCACACCAGACACAGAAACGCCATCAGCGCCAACCTCGGCTGCGCTGAGGTCACCCTCACGGTCAGCTGCACCAGAGAGGGCTGCCACATCAGAGCCCTGCTCAGAGGCGTCCACTGACCCCTCAATGGGGATTGTGCCAGCAATCGCCGCGGTGTCAGAGCCCTGCTCTGTCGCAAGGACATCACCCTGCACAGGCAGGCTGCCAGCAATCGCCGCGGTGTCAGAGCCCTGCTCTGTGGCCGCCATTGAGCCATTGACCGGCAAAACGCCAGAGAGCGTGGCGGCATCAGAGCCCACCTCACTGGCTTGCACCTGCCCGCCAACAAAGACATCACCACCAATCGCCGCGGTGTCAGAGCCCTGCTCTGTGGCCTGCAGGTCACCAAATACCTCGCCAGCTCCAGACAATGCCGCGCTGTCAGAGCCCTGCTCAGCCGCACTGAGCGCCCCTGATACCGATAGACCCCCAGAGAGAGCTGCCACATCAGAGCCCTGCTCAGAGGCATCCAGCGCCCCCTCCAGCAACAGCGAACCCGCCACCGCTGCAGTGTCAGCCCCCTGCTCAGAGGCGGCAAGGTCTCCAGCAGGCCCAGTGTCAGCCACAGTGCCAGTGAGGGCTGCGACATCAGGCCCCTCAGATGAGCGCGGCACAGTCCGAAACTCAACCATTGCACGCGCTTGGCGCTCATTCTCTGTAGGGTAGCTGGTAACATCAATGTCAGGCTCAACATAGGTGCCAGACACAGGCGCGATGGTGTCCGCTATGCAAAAGCTAAGGTCACTACCACCAAGCGGGCCAGTCCTGCCTTGGCTCTGGATTGACTTGAGGGGGCCAGCTGTGGTCCCAAACGTGTATGTGGGGTTGCGGTTGGCGTCTCTGGTGCAGACTGCAGCAACCAGCAGGCTGTCAGCGCCTGTGGTGGTGAAATTTGTGTCACCCCAAAGGTTGGTCTGCTGGTTGCTGTAGTCTGTGTCTATGGCCCCAATCGCGGCCACACCCTCAAGGTCATAGTAGTGGATGGCCATGGCGCGCACTGCACTGGAGCCGGTCACAGCCGCCTGCACAGTGTTGCTGCCAGAGGGGGGGTTGGCAAGCCCATAAATGCGTGCGCTGGGGCGGTTGTTTGCAGAGCTGTCAGCCACAGCCAGCTCTGTCATCAACTGACCGCCATAGCGGACAGTTAGGCCCCTGTTGCGCAAGTCCAGCAGGGTGACCACCACCACCAAATAGTCACCTTGCATCACAAAGGCGCTTGAGGTGTATGTGGCCTGTTGGTTGGCGCTGGTGTTGAGAATAGGCGCAGCCCGCTGGTGGACCGTTAAGCCACCAACAGGCACGCCCTCAGAGGCATCAAGGACACCTCTGGTGGTCCGCTCTGACAAAGAGGCAACTGGTGCCCCAGATATTGGACCAAAAGCGGCCATCTAGGCCCCCTTATTCTCCTGCGAGGTCAATATCCTCGATGCCCTCGCGGTTTTCCTCTTTATAGCGATGCACCCGCTGGGTGAGCATATTGACACACAGGATGCGCGCCTCATTTAGGGCGGCCTGTGCAGCGGGGATGCCTTCATCCCAACGGCCACGCGGCTCTGCGCTTTCACGCATTGATTGCACAAAGGCCTCGTCATGCTTGCTGTCAAAGGTGAGGTTCCCCAGAGGCAGAGTTGTGCGTGACATTGTTTTTCCCTTTACCAAGTCGCCAGCGCAGTGCGCAGCCAAGTATTTAATGATGTGCAGACATACAGGTGGGAGCCATCAAAGGCAACTTGCCCAACCACCCCAGCAGAGCTTGCTGAAGCAGGCACCGCCACCTTGTGGAGCACCTCACTGCCCTTGTAGGAAAGCACAGAAGGGGTGGCCCGCATTAGCTCCGCATTGCTGTCATCTGCATCCTGCACAATGAAATTGGTGGCCGCCCGCAAAACACCGCCAAGCCTAAAGGCCACCTCAGTCACAACCTCTGAGGAGCCCACTGAAAATTGGGCATCTGATGCTGTTGCGCTTGTTGAAATAGCACCAGCAAAGAAAAGGTGGCTGGTGTTGCTGCTGTTACTTCTGGCCCTGTAAACCACATTCCCAAAGCCAAAATCAGCGTTCCATGAGGCACCAACAAAAGCAGGGTTCTCAGCGGCCCTCACGTTGCTTGCGGTGGCTTGGCCTACCTTGAAAAAGTCGCCCACCACAATGCTTCGGGTGGAGCCGTCAAACGTCCAGTCGCCGGTAATATCAGCATCAGCAGAGGCGCTGAACTGGGTGGCGTTGCCAGAGTGGAACACGGTGTTCCCATCATACTCAAAAATGGCGTTGGTGGCCTTGAGCAGGCCGGTCTGAAAGTCAAAGTTATTTGGTGAAACCCTGAAAAGCTCTGCGTTGCTGTCATCTGCATCCTGCACAAGCAGCGCGCCTGTAAGCTGCAGTGTCATGTTGGAGGAGGTCATCACAATGGCAGCGCCCATTGTCAGGCGTGCGACGTTATCCAGCCGCAAAACCACCTGCGTGCCGCTGTCCGCGTTGCTCGCGTCCGCATTTATGACAAACTGGTTGCCAGAATAGGACATTTGCGTGCGGCTGGTGCCTGCGGCGTTGTATAGGCGCAGCGCGCTGTTGCGAAAGTCTGTGGTGGTAGACCTAACCTCTGTGCGCGATGCGTTGACGCAAAACAGCAGGGCATCAGCGTTGCCCGCGTCCCTCACCTTCAAATCGTTCACAAGGTCAAACTGCAGGTCATCTGCGTTGAGATTACTGATCGCGCTGGACAGCTTAGCAAATTGCGCACCATCCTGCCTGAGGATGAGCGCGCTGTTGGGGTCTGTGTTTGGGTGGTCCACACTGATGGTGAGGTTTTGGCCGTCATACGTCATCTGGGAGTAGCTGCTGTCGTCAGCGTCATAAAGGCGCAGCGCGCTATCCCTGAGGCGGGTCTCAAGGTTGAGGTCTATGCCATTTTTGCCAAAGCAAGCGGGCTCCAGCGTTGCACCATCATGGCGATGCAAAATTCGCACCTTGGATGTGCCCACATTACTGCGTGGACGCATAACTAGGTCACCATTTGCGAGGCTTCCGCTGTCGCTCCATACCGCACCAAAGAGCGAGTAATCCTCAACCGTCTCGACATCCAAAGTGTCCACTGGACCGATCTTTGCGCGGCCAAGCTGCAGGGTATCGTTATTGCTATCGGTGAATGTGACAACGCCCGCACCAGAAAACTCAAACAAGGACGGGGTAACAGTCAAAAATGACGCGTTGGCATTGCCCGCATCCAGCAAGCTAAAGCCACCAGTGAGCGAAACCTCAGCATTGCCCGCACTGGCAACCAAGTCTGCGTCACTATCAAGCAGCAGGTCATTGCCATCAAAGCTCTCCAGAGCCATACCTGAGGCGCTCTCGTAGCGTATCCGCCCCTGCAGCACATCGCTCTGGTCCAGCAGGCTCCAGTTGCCAGAGGTGGTGGCCGTGGCCTTCCCGAAAACAGAGCTGCCAACTGCACCATCAGGCGAGAGCGTGAGCGTCTCCTTTAGAGTGTTGTCTAGGCTTGGGGCCAATATCTGGCTGGCTGGCTGAGCCATGAACACCTCTTTGGTGCCAGCTGAAAAATCAACAGCCACGCCACCGCTTGAGCTATCCAGCACCGTGGAGCGCTCCAGCGTGTTGCCGGTGACCTTGTAGGTGCCAAAACCCACCTCCCACTGCGCACCGCCCGCAATGACAAACCAGCAAGTATCACCGTCACTGAGGTGACTGGAGAAGGCCTGAAAGCCATCATCAGCACCCCCAAGGGCAATGTCAGATGTGCCGGTGCTTGTGGTGGTCTCTTTGATACGGTCAGCGACAATTAGCGCCATCGGTGTGCATCCTCATCAAAACAGGCTGGGCGGGGTTAGGGTGCTCTCAGCCCAATCGAGCGTTTAGGGCTCAGGCAGCGTGCGTGATGGTGCCGCTGTTGATAGTCACGGTCTGGCCAGCGGTGATACTCACACTGTCCAGCACCACATCAGAGGCAGAGGTGCCAACAGTCAGGCCGCTGACCCGCACATTGCCGTTACCGTCCTTCATGCGCGCCTCAGCGGCTGTGCCTGTGGCGTCCGCATCGGTGTCACTTTGCGGCATGGTAAAGGTGAGCACATTGTTGAGTGCCGTGCCCACACCAGATGCAAGGTCAATGGTGGCCAAAACAGTGCCAAAGCCACTGGTGCCAATCTCCAGAGAGGCGTCACCAGTGCCTGCATCCAAAGTGTCGATAACCCCTTGGAGGCGGGCCTGCTTGGTGGTGTTGTCATAGACTACGGACATTTTATTTTCCTCACTAACAAAGCTGAAAAGCTGGCCCAGCCTATAACAGCAAAAGGGGCGCGCCACAAAGGCACGCCCCTTGGCCCAGCCCACAGGGGGGGGTGGGACTGGACAAACCCGCTAAAGCTAGGTGCCCATGCTGGTGGCGCTGCGAGCATCGCGCACGGCCTCAATCTTGTCCGCCACTTTGGTGACACCCTCAAGGCTCACGCCCTCGGATGCTGCGATGGCGTCAATGTCTGCGTGGGTCTTTACGTCATCAAGACACTTTTGAGTGCCCTGCGCATCAGCCACTGCGGCCTTGGGAGCGGGGCTTGGCGCATTTTCCTCAAAAATAATGTCATCACCCTGCAGGCCAGCCTTGGTGGCCGGTCCAAATTTGCGGTCCACAATCCGGTGGCGCGGGTATTGAGCGCGAATTGCTCGCTTGCCCTCAGCGTGCAGCGGGTGGGCCACGTAGATGGCGGGTGTGGTGTCTTTTCCGTTTTCCATAATTTCCTCCATTAAGGGGCTTTGGGATACAGCAAAAAAAAGGGGAGGCGCAAGCCCCCCCCTCTCTTTTGTCAGGCTGGCCGCTTACTGGTCAGCATCGCCAACCGCAAGGACACCAGCTGTGTGCTTGTTAGAGGTCACAACCTTGTCCCAATTGGAGCCGGTGCCAATATCGGCATCGCTTGGCGATTTGCCACCGTTGGTGGTGTCCCAAGTGTAGCCCTTGAGGCCCAAGCCAAAGGTATAATCCACCTGCATGGTGGTCTCAATGCGCTGCTTGCCGTTGCTGGTCTCAATGTTGCTGATGAGGTCAGCACCATCATGGACCACAGCAGCGCCCGCAACCAAGCCCAGAGACTTGCGCTTTGCAGGCGTGCCAGCCTCGAACAGTGCGGGGGCGTCTGTGACAACCACGCGCTTGCCAAGGATGTCCACCACCTGCACATTGAGCGCCTCGAAAAGTCGAGCGTTGTTTGTGAGGTTCTGTCCAATCAGCTTGTGAAACGCTGCACCATCCATGACCTGAGCCACAATTGACTGCGAGTGGTCGCCAAAGAGGGCGTGAGAGTTATTGAGCGTGCTCTGGGTCAGCGCACCAGTGGCGCTCTCATCAGCAACCAGCGCGCTCCGGTTCTCGATTGCGGCAACCAAGGCGGCAATGGCCGTATAAAGCTGGTCTTTGAGAAGGGCCTCCGCAAAGTTGCGAGAAGCCACCTCAATGCCCTCAGCCGTGGGCTTGCGCAGCCACGTCATCTGAGAGGGCTCATAGCGGATGGGGCCAAAACCACCAGCAATCTTGACGCTATCCCGCTTTTGCTGGGTCAGGTCAGTGGCGCTGGCAGATGAGTTTGAGCCATAGCGGTCAACGCGGCGCTGCGCAGAGTGGATGCTTTGGAAGAAGCTCTCTTGCAGAAAATCGCCATCGAAGCCGTCCGTAGTCAGCGCGATTGCGCCAGCAGAAGCCTCATTGAACTTGCTGACCATTTCAGCCAGCGTCTCAATCGTGGCAGGCATGATGTAGGTGTTAAAAACTTGCATTTCAGAGAGCGACATAATTTTGTTCCTTTTACTGCTCACTCAACTCAGGAAAACGTGAAGCGATGGCTGCGGCGCGGTCTGCCTTGTTTCCTGTCAGGCTTCCCGCTGTAGCTGGCCCAGAGTTACCCCCATTGCCCTTGCCACCCCCAGAGGCACCGCCTCCAGAGTTTGCCGGTGCAGCAATGAAGGGCTTAGCCTCATCGCTCTTGGCCCACTCTGCGACACCATCAGCCAACGCCACATCACCCATCATAGGGCTGTAGCTGTCACCATCCTCAGCAAGGCTTGCGCGCCCCTTGAGAAGAGCCTGCACAGCGGGCTGCATCTCAGGTTGCACACCAGCCCCAGCGAGGGCGGTGGAGAGGCTGCCGTCAAGGATGTGCCCCTGCAGGGCGCTGTCCTTGCCTTTCAGCTTACCTTGGAGGGTCTCCACCTCTTTGGCGCTCGACTTCTGCAGCTTTGCAAAATCTGCCTGCACACTCTCAAGCTGGTGCTTGAGGTCTGCGTGCTCCTCTGGGTCAATATCAGCGCCCTTGGCCTTGGCCTTGAAACGCTTATTTTCGCCAAGCAACTCTTGGTTTTTGGCAGTGACAGCCGCGATGCCGTCCTGTGCCTCCTTGAGCTGCTCCTGCATTGCCGCAATTTGTTCCGGTGTCATTCGTGGTGTCCTCTGGACTATTGGGTGCCCTCTGGGCGGGTGACTAGGGCTCTGCCCTAATCCGAAAACCTTCTCTATCAGTAGTCCATCAGCTCATCAAATTCTTGGGGTGCCACATCATCAGCCTCGGCATCCATGGCCTCAGCCACAGCGCGCTCACGCTCCTCTGCATCAAGCAAGCCCCTCATGGCGGGGAGGCTCTGTAGCTTCAGGTCCAGCACAGCCTCCAGACCAGAATTTGGCGGCTCTGCCTCAAATCCATCGGGGGTCAGCTCGCACTCATGCAACTCCCCCTCCCACTCAATTCTAATCATCCAACAGCTCCATGCAAAATGCGGATAAGGAACACAAAATATTCCTCATCTTGCTCATAAAAAAGGCGGGGGTTTTCCAGCAGCCGCTCCATGCCCATGGTGAGCAGCTCAGTGGCCTCCCTGTCGTAAAGTCTGCCCATGTAGTGAGAGCCACCACGCTCAGCGAACTGGTCCACATAGGTGACCTCATCGGGGCCATAAGCTCTGTTGCCTGTAATTTTTCGCAAAGATTGCAGGCCCTCGCCATTGGCGCGGCGCAGCAAAAAGGCTTTGGTGGCCCTGCTCACCTCTGGGTAGGCATATTCTATGTCGTGGATAATCTCATGCACCACAGTGCTGACATCCGCTTTTGTCGGGATGTGCGCGTGGCGGTTGTGGTTCGTGTAACCCGCCCTATTCATCCTTGTGGCCACAATCGTGACCCGTGGCAGGCGGGCCTTGCTGACCAAGTTGGCGATAATGTTGGCGGCCTCAGTGACGCGGGCTTTCCGGCTAGGTGGCACCTTGCCCTCAATAATGTTTGAAGCCTTACCCTTGAGCGCGTCATCCACGTGGATGAGCTTGAGTTGGCGGCCAGCCTCAGCGTCCTGCAGCTCCCTGAGGGCCTTGGCTTGAGCGCCCAGAGCCTTTTGCTCCTCTAGCAGCTCAACATACTCCTCAATAACCACCTTCTCAGTGCGTGAGCGCCGCCTGCGGTTATAGTCCCGCACCTTCGCCAGCAACTGCTCCTCAGCCACATCATAGGCACCCTTGGCGGCCAAAAGCTCAGCTTGGCTGCCCTCATAGGCCGCGATGCGGTCAATGGCGGCCTGTGCGCTGCCCTCAGGGGTGCTAGTGTCTGGCTTGGGGGCCTCAGGCACATCCACAGGGGGGTCAGGTAGCGCGGGGGGTGCTGGTGGGGTCGATGGGGCCACAGCAGGAGCCACAGGCCCCACCTTGAGCTGCGCAGGGCCATAACGCTCCTCCAGCTGCCTCAGTGTCAGAGGGTTGCCCTGCTGGTCCAGCAGCTGCGTGAGCGTTATTCGCCCATCCCTGTAGAGCTGAGCCCTGCCCACCCCCAAAAGGTCATCCACAAACTCTGGGGACTTGCCCTTGAGAAAATCGTCAAAGCTCAAATCCTGAGCCACCTGCCCATCCATCGAAGAGCGGGTGGCTGGCGGGATGCCCTCAGGGTCTATGCCCATCTCCTCCAGACTGGGGAGCACAGGCACGGTGGTTGACCGGCAATTGAAGTGAGCAGGCGGGCCTCCATTAAAAGGGATGGTGTGACCCTCCGGCTCATAGTCAGGCAGCAGCCAGACCTTGCCAGAGCGGGCAACGCAGATGTCAGAGGTGCGGCCATCCAGAGTGGAGACCCACTGGACGCCACGCACCAAGTCAGCGTTTTCCTCATAGGTGGCCAGCCGCGCATCATTGGCCACAGTCATCACGCCAGTGCGAGTGATGGCCATGGCATCGCGGCGCGTCCTTGCAAGCACTTGGCCGCCCTTATTGCTGATGCTGGCTATTTGCCCTGCAATCTCTGCATTGGTCAGGCCCGCACCCACACCAGCGCGCACAGCGCGGCTAACATGGAAGCGAGTGTCTCTCTCTAGGCGGTTGAACCAGTCACCCATAGGCGCGCCCTCAACAAACTGCACGCGGCCAATCCGCTCCAGCACCTGCGCACTTGGTAGCTGTGAGCCAAGGCTCAGCTTGGCGAAGCTGTCCACCACAAAGTCAGCCTCCAGCGCGGGCAGGCCAGATAGGTCTGGCACCTTGAGGGCCACAA
>TARA_R110002012_G_scaffold2077_1_pt1 | contig 22024 bp, 33 predicted proteins | sample TARA_R110002012 | Tara Oceans TARA_R110002012 (sample SAMEA4396515) | marine metagenome | biome: Westerlies Biome; feature: [DCM] deep chlorophyll maximum layer (ENVO:01000326); material: water (ENVO:00002006), including particulate matter (ENVO:01000060) such as... | depth 40 m | reverse complement strand
AGCTCGGGAGGTATGAGTATGGGCGGAGGTTATTAATTAAAAAGATTAAAAATTAAAAAAAATGAATTACAAAACAATATATGATAAAAATGTCTATTCAGAAATAGTCCCTTACTCCACACCAAATCCTAATTTGGATGGTTATAACGTTATTAGTGGTACCGACTTAAGATTCACTAAAATACAACGTAGTGCGAGTAACTTCAGACCATTTTCACATCTATACTCCTCTTTTAACCTTCCTTTAGCCAATTTCCAACAAACCAACTGGTCAACTGAATGGGGAAATACCTCTTTATCTGGTTTTAATGTAGATGAGGCTATAGTAGTAGAAATACCTAAAAATCAATACGGTGAATTAATAGATGGTAGAACAATAAAATTAACCATACCTACAGACGGGGCAACAACAAGTGTAGATTGTTATACAAGTTATTTTGATGGGGTAAATGTGTCGTCCGACCCTAGTATATATGCGGAAGTATTTGGACACACTTCAGCGGGTGGTTCTGCAACAGTAGGTTCACCATCGACAAATGTCTCCTTTTTATTCTCCGATTCTATAAAAGCACCTACCGACCCTACTGTTGGTTCGTGGGCTGATAGTTGGACAACAGCTTCAAAACCTATTGGTTATCCAGACGGTGGTCAATTACAAAACTTTAATAATTTGACATCTGGGAGTAAAAAAGCAACTGCTAATCCTATAGGTAACTCAATTCAATCACAGGACGAACCTGTTGGTATATGTTATTTAGATAAAGGATTCTGTGTTATAACGGACCCAACGTTAAACAGTAATTTCCAATATTCAGCAGGTACTAATCTATATGGTAATACGACTTATACTGGATATTCTAGTGGTTTTACACAAATTTACTTTACTTCTGTGGCAGAATGTTCATTTTTTAGTTTTGAAAAGCAATGGGTTTTAGATGTAGAGTGTAGAGCAGAACAAGACGAGTTTTTTAATACACACAACCCAAGCGCAGCTGACTTAGATGCCGCCATAACAATAAACCCAGATGGGAGTTATGATTTAAGTAGTGTTAATAAGCCGGCATTTGTTACTGAGATAGGTTTGTATGATACCGATGGAGAATTAATAGCCATAGCAAAACCAGATAGACCAATTCAAAAGTATAGGAATGAACCGGCATACTTTAATTTGAAGTTTAGATTTTAATGACAAAAAAAGATTCATCACTAAAAGTACTAGGTTTAGACATATCGACTAAAACTATAGGTTGGGCACTATTTGATAATTTTGAACAAAGATTATTAGAATTAACCCATTTCTCTCCAGTAATTAAACCAAAACCAGAGAATAAAATAGAACATATCCTAAAAAAGACCGACGCTTTTAAAGAAAAGTTAGAACAGGTTAAGGATTTTGGTATATGTAAAGTTATAATAGAAGAACCCCTATTAACATCTAATAATGTTTATACGGTAGGAGCTTTATTACGATACAACTCAATGATATGTAAAGTAGTTTACGATACATTAGGATTAGTTCCTGAATTTATTTCTACTTACGAATCTAGAAAATGTGCTTTTCCTTCCTTATTTAGAGAAAATAAAAATGGGAAAAAAGTCTTATTTGGGTCTTACCCTAAAGGTTGTGATAAGAAGATGATTGTATGGGAAAAAGTTGCAGAAAATGAACCACACATTGTATGGCAATACACAAGAAATAATACATTAAAAAAGGAAAATTTTGATATGACCGACGCGTATACATGTGTTAGAGGTTATATGAAAAAAAATAAACTTTGGTAGTTTGACAGTTTAACTAAGTAGAGTTACATTTTCTATATGTCAGACGATTCACTTATATACGAAATATTAGTTGATATGTTGGGGGAACCAGATAAGGTATCCCGTAACAATCAATATGGGTTTAGTTGTCCCGTATGTTCCCAAGAAAAAGGACTAGATAGAGATTTTAAAGGGAATTTGGAGGTTAATACTAATAAAGGTGTGTACCATTGTTGGTCTTGTGGTGAAACAGCGGGAACAAAAGGAAGGATTAGAAAATTAGTTAGAAAATTTGGTGCTAGAAGACACCTAAACCAATATGACTTATTGGTTACTGACGATTATGAAACGGAGAACGAGTTTGAAAAACCAGTAACCCTACCTAATGAATATGAATCTTTTGATGATTGTTCAAAACTCAGCATACCTTACAAAGAGGCTATAAACTACCTAAAAAAGAGAGCCATAACCAAAAAAATCATTGATAAGTTTAGTATTGGGTTCACTAGAACAGGTAACCATAGTCATAGAATAATAGTACCATCTTATGATGATGAAGGTAATGTTAATTATTTTGTTGCTAGAAGTTTTGTTAACCACAAACTTAAATATAAAAACCCTAAAGCAGCAAAAGAGAAAATAATATTTAATGAACACCTTATAGAATGGGGTAAAGACATTTATTTAGTTGAGGGGGTTTTTGATATGTTTTTTTTAGATAACGCTATTCCTTTATTGGGTAAAAATATAACAGATAATCTTTGGTCTAAACTATATGATAAAAGTACTAAAGATATATACATATGTTTAGATTCTGACGCTTGGAAAGATAGTGTTGATTTATATAGGAAATTGGATGGTGGTAAATTGAAAGATAGGATTAAACTTATAAGGTTACCTAAAGATAAAGATGTTTGCGATATCAAAGGCAATATAACTGATGATATGATTATAAAAGAGAGTGAACTGATTATTTTATAACCATATGGGGAGCTGAAAAATCAGACTGACCTCTAGCATATTGAACTACCTTCTTTAATAAAGAGTTTTGATGTTTCCTAACTTCTTCTTTAGTGACCTCAAACAAATCATCCAGAAATAACATACTTTGAAGACGAGAACTCATACGACCCCAAGGACCTTTTCTTTGTGTAGAAGGTACTCGTTGATTACCATACATATTTCCACCTCTAATAGGGCTTAGTTTTTTCATTTCAGTGTCGAACACACTTTTTAAGAAAGGTTTTTTAATTGTGCTCCCTATATTAGATAACTCTACTAATTTTTGGTTATAATCATTTAATAGTTTTTCTATCTCACCGTCTTCCGGGTCCATAGTACCCATTTCACTTGCTACATCGTATAGATACTGCATCCCATCTCTTAAAGTGTCTATATTTTGATTAGATAAAGCTTCTTGTATTATAACGTCAATTCTAGCTTTTCCACTCATATGACCTTTTCCACCACCAGCCTCTACATATATTTTACCAGATGGACTAGTTGTAAAACTTCTAATGTCTACTCTGGAGGGCACTATACTATATGACGCATCACCACTAGGCTCCGTTCTAACAATCAGAATTAGATACCAAATCTGTATTGTTTTTTTTGTAGGACCACCAACATCAACACGAGTTATAACGTAACCATCTTCTAATACTTCTTCTACTAGTTCTTTACCATATTTCTCTTCGTACTTCTTATCTAAATAAGATTTTGCTACATCATATTCTGCACTTCCACGTCTAGGTTTTCTTGCCCTATTTGAGGTGTTAACAAATTCATAAAACCCCTCACCCTTCTTTAAAGATAAACCTAGTACCCATTTTCCTTCAATTAAGGCCTCATCTAGATACTCATTAAGACTTTCAATATTATCTACTAGACTTAAATCCTCAAAATCAAAATCATCATACTCAATCCATACGTCAGCAGGGTTCCATTTAGCGATATTTGTACTACTTCCTTTTCTATCGGTCAATAATTCTCTAGCCAAAATATTAAGTGGGTATTTAGAATTACCTTTCACCAATCTTCGGATATTAGATTTATTAGGGAGTAACTCCATTAATCTATCTAGTTGTTTATTATGTGATTTTTGCCAGGTTGGGTTCTCCTTATACCATTCTAAGGTATTATCCCAGTTAAACTCATTATCTTCAGTATCTCTACCACCTACTATAATATTAGGTGGAAGACCTTCAGAATTTATATTAGCAAGTCTATGTTGGAGATTAGTTAAGAAATGTTTTTCCGCTATTCCAGCCTTACCTCTTTTAGAACTCTCTATTAGGCGTGTTATAATATGATTATACTGACTCTCTTTAAGAATAACTTGTCGTTTCATTTATTAGTGTTATATTTCTACATATAAATAGATGTTATGCATATAATAAAAGAATTATCTGTGTTCAATAATATAAAATTCTACGAAAAAGAACACACATACTATATTGGGGAAGAAAAGTTAACTTCCGCTACTTCCTTAATTGGGAAGTTTAAACAACCTTTCGATGTAGAATATTGGGCTGATAGAAAAGCTAAAGAGAGAGGAATTACAGTTGAAGAAATAAAAGCTGAATGGGACTTTAAAAAGGATTTTGCTTGTGAAAAAGGGTCAGCTCTCCATGCCTTTGTAGAGAGTTATCTTTTTAATAAGATTTTTGATTTTCCAGAAGAAAGAGTGAAGTCCATATTAAAAAAGGATGAGTTCGTTGAAGACTGTAGAATGAAGGTAGAGAAATTAAAAGAACTATTTGATAAATTTTACAAAGATTCTTACGGTAAATTAATCCCTGTAAGGGCAGAATTAGTTGTAGGTGATTCAGAGTTAGGTATAGGTGGGATGGTAGACCAACTATTCTTTAATGAAAAGTCTGGGAAGTTAGAAATCTGGGATTGGAAAACCAACAAAGAGATAAAAAAGAAAAATAAATGGCAAAGATTCAAAGAACCATTATCTCATTTAGATATATGTGAATTGAATACGTACTCACTACAATTATCACTATACAAATATATTATAACCAAAAACACTAATTTAGAATTAGGTGATTGTTATATTGTGTGGCTTAATGAAAAAAATGATGACTATCACATTTTTAAATGTTATAATTTTGAAAAGGAAATTAAAGAAATTATAGAATTTACAAAAAATAACTAAAGAAATGATAGATAAAATAGTTCATTTTTCTGATTTACATATAAAGTTGTATAAAGACCATGACCTTTATAGAGACATTTTAAAAGAATGTTTTAAAAAATGGGAGGCATTAAAACCAGACAGAATAGTCTTTACTGGTGATTTAGTACATTCTAAAAATCATGTAACTCCAGAGTTAATTGATATGGTTAGTTGGGTACTTAGAGAATGTTCCAATATCGCTAAAACAATAGTACTAATAGGGAATCACGATTTTTTAGAAAATAATTTAGATAGGTTAGATACATTGACTCCCATAATTAATAATTTGAATTATGATAATATAGTTTATTTTACTGATAAAGGCATCTATGAAGATGAGAATGTAAGATGGTGTGTGTACTCACTAAAAGAGAATAATGAAAGACCAGATATACCAGAAGAAAACGATAAATTAAATATAGGGTTATATCATGGAACCATACAGGGACTTTCTACAGATATGGGTTATATGTTTGATGAAGGGACACCCCCCGAACATTTTGATGGGTGTGATGTGGTTTTAGCTGGAGATATCCATAAAAGACAAATAGTAGAAATACCAAAAGGTAAACTCTACATGATTGGGTCCCTTATACAACAGAATTTTGGAGAAAGTTTAAAAAACCACGGTTTCGGGGTTTATAAAGTCAGTGAAAATAAGTATGAATTTGAAGATGTGGACAATTACCGTCCCTATTTGAATTTTAAAATTAAAGATATAGAAGACATTGAAAAAGAAAGAGAAAAACTTACTAATAAATAATATACCCAAAGAATTAAAAGAAGATGTCATGGAGTTTTGTAAGTTAAATGACATAGAAGAAATAGATTCTTTATTACTAGGGTGTTTAAAGGGTGGATTTGCTATAGAAAAATATGGGAATACTCCCGTCAAACCAGGAGTCATAGAAAAAGAAGTTGAAAAAGAGGTTGAGAAGATAATAGAAAAGAGAGTTGAAGTTCCAGTAGAAAAGATTGTGGAAATAGTGGTTGAAGTACCAGTTGAAAAAATAGTAGAAATAGAAAAATTAGTTACCGACGAAAAAGAAATGGAGGTACATCTACAAAGAATTAATGATTTAGAAAAACAAAATCTACATTTAAGAAATGAACTAGAAATAAAGAGGAAAAAAATAAGTAGAGAACTAATGATTGAGAGTAATCAAGAATTACTTAAAAAAGATTCTGAAATAAAGGAATTAAAAAAGAAAATAAAAGAATATGAAAGTGTGTTAAATCACTTTCAAAGATTTAGTAATAATAATACAACACACTTAAAGTCATCTCGTTTAGATGATGTTTACGGTGATTAAATAATAAAAAAATATGGAATTAATTATTTGGATTTTAGCAGCTTACGGAATGTCTCAGATTTTGGTTTTTGGGAGTATATTCGATAATATAAGAAATTTTATAACGGAACACTCAAAGTTTTTTGGTGATTTGTTAGGGTGTATGATGTGTACATCTACCTGGGTAGGGTTTTTCTTCTCTTTGGCTTTTTTCTCACCGACAGCCTCATTGGTTACTATACCTTACAGTAATATATTTTTTGATGGTATGTTAGCTAGTGGTGGTGTGTGGGCAATCAATGCAGTTATCGAATGGTTTGAAGAAAATAAACCAAAGAAAGATGAATAAAGAGATTAACCCATATATTAAGGTTACTTGGGAAGACACACCCGAAAACTTCACACAAGAGAAACTTGCTAGGATAAAAACATACTTCAAAAAGAAGTATAAGACCACTAGAGTTAATGTGGTAACTAAAAGTATCAATACGGGTGGGGTTGTTAAGAATATAGATGCTAGTGAAAATATATTGGATGAAGCCTTTCAAACTACAATGGTTAAAGAATATCTAAAAGACCACAAAATAGATGTAAAATGGGAAGACTTTAAAAGACTACACAATAAGGTTAATGAAAAGATAGGACTAAACACAACAACACCCCAACACAAGAAATGGATTATTAAATGGATTGAATTTGATAATTTTCTATCTTTTGGGGAAGGAAATAAGATTGATTTTGAGAACTCCAAAGGTATTACCGTTATTGATTCTATACCATCTAATTTTGGGGGTAAGACGACTGTCTCTGTGGATTTATTACTATTCTTATTTTTTAATACAACAACTAAATCAGCTAAAGCTATAGAAATATTCAATAGGTATACAGATAAGAATAGGGTTTTAGTTAGAGGTCAAGTACAGATTGATGGTGATGATTACATTATTGAAAGAGGTGTTATTAGGAAAAAAACTAAAAAAGGTGGATGGTCAGTAAGTACTACTTTAAATTTCAGTAAAAAGCTAGCGGATAATACATTACAAAATTTAGAAGGTGAACAAAGAAGAGAAACTGAGACTTTCATAAAAGAATCTATAGGTACTGTAGATGATTTTTTAATGACTATTTTAGCTACCGGAACAAATCTAGAGTCATTAATAGAATCTAAACCTACAGCTAGAGGACAAGTATTGACTAGATATATAGGATTAGACTCACTAAAGAAAAAAGAAGACACCTGTAAACAGATATACTCTGAATGGGCACGAAGTCTAGTTTCCAACTTATATAATAAGTTAGAACTAACACATCAAATAAAAGAATTTAAAGAGTCTATCGTAGGATACCAACAAGACATTGAGGAAATAAAGAATAACCTAACAGACATCAACAAAAGACTTAAAAAGGGACAATCTTATAAAGATGAGTTATTAAAAAGAAAACATACAGATATTGATGAAAGTTTAATGAAATTAGACCCTATAGAGTTAGAGGAGACTATTACTAACTTTACCACTAAGGTAGATGGTAAAAAAAAGGAGTTTGAAGGATTTAAAGTAGTGGAACCCAAAATATTCTATGACAAAGATAAACATAAAAGTCTTAATAAAACTTTAGATGAATTAAAATACGAGAGAGGGGTACAACAGGGAAGATTGGAGGAATATAAAAAATCCCAAAAGAGAATAGAAGGTGGTGAAGTTTGTGGTTATTGTGGATTAAAATTAAGTCAGGTAAAGTTTAATGATGAAACACAGACTAATCTTGAGGGGTGTGAGAAAGATATAGAAAATATAGATAAGAAGATAAAAAAGAGAAGTGCTGAAGTAGAAGAGGTGGAAGTTTCTAAAAAACAATTTGAGAAGTATGATAGAGACAAACTAAAGAAGGTTATGTTAGAATTAGAGTTCGAAAAACTAAATAAGACCTTACTCGATAAGAAAGTGGTTTTAAGTGATTGGAATAAGAATAAAGAACGATTAGAACAGAATAGAGATATTGAGTTAAAGTTAGTTAAAGCACAAACTCGCATACAAACATTAGAATCTGAAAAAAATGGGTCAACTCTAAAGATTAAAGAAATAGAAAATAATATTAAGAATCTTGAGAAGGATATAACCACAAATGAAGGTAGGATAAAAAAGATTGAAGATGAGGAAAAAGTAGATAAAATTTTTAAAGCTTATCTTGCGGTCTATGGTAAAAATGGTATCTCTAAAACTATATTAAAAAGTATGGTACCTTTTATTAATAATGAGTTAGGTGTGTTATTGTCAGATAGTGCAGAATTTACATTAGAATTAAAAATGAATGAAAAGAATGAGGTAGAGTTCTGGATGGTAGATAATAATAGTGGGTTAGAAAAGTTAATGAGGTCTGGTAGTGGTTATGAAAGAACAGTAGCGTCTTTAGCTTTAAGGGCTGTATTAGCTAGAGTATGTTCATTACCAAAACCTAATGTTGTGTGTTTTGATGAGGTGTACGGAAAAGTAAGTAACGAGAATTTAGAATTAATAGGTAAATTCTTTGTAAAAATAAGGGACTATTTTGAAGTTATTTTGGTGATAACCCATAATGACTTAGTTAAAGAATGGTCAGATAAGGTGTTAACAATTAAAAAAGAAAACAATATTAGTAAAATATTAAGTTATGCGTAAATTATCACATTATGTTGGAAATACACCTTTATTGGGGTTAGAAGAAAAAGGTTGTAAAATATGGGGCAAAGCAGAATTCATGAACCCATCTGGGTCGGTAAAAGATAGAATGGCTACCTTTATTATTAATAATGCTGAGAGATTAGGTTTAATTAGTGAGGGTGATACACTTTGTGAAGCTACTAGTGGAAATAGTGGGATAGCCTTCGCGATGCTGGCAGCAGAAAGAGGTTATAAGATGGTCATAATTATGCCATCTAATATGTCGGAAGAAAGAAAAAAAATGTTCGAATTTTATGGGGCAGAACTAATCGAGGTAGAAGATGGTGACTTTGACACAGCTATTAGAATGAGAGATGAGTTTTGTTATGTTAATGAATGGTTTAACTGCAATCAATTCGATAATTCTTTAAACATAAAAGCCCACTACCAAACAACAGGTCCAGAAATCTATAATCAATATAAAGAACAAAATAAGGAAGAGTTTCAACCAGAAGTTTTTATATGTGGTACAGGAACAGGTGGAACCCTAATGGGGACGGGAAAATTCTTAAAAGAAATGTGTCCTCAAATTAAGATAGTTGCAGTAGAACCTGCAGAATCTCCAGTAATGAGTGGGGGAGAACCTGGTCTACACGGTATTCAGGGAATAGGTGATGGTAGTAAATTTTTAGTTGACCTTGATTTTGTAGATGAAGTTGTTACAATTTCAACAGAGGAAGCAAAAAATAAAGCAAAAGAATTAGCGAAAAAAGGTTTGTTTGTTGGGATAAGTGCAGCAGCGAATATTTTAGCAGCTAATAATTGGTTAATAAATAATAATAAAACGACAGCTTTGACTATCTTTTGTGATAGAGGAGAAAGGTATTTAAGTTGTCTTTAAGAAATAAAATTTAAATAATGAGAATAGTAATTACAGGAGCATTTGGATTTATAGGTTCACATTTTGTGAAATTATGTGCAGAAAAACTAATAGATGTAGCAGATTTTTTATTAATTGATAAAAACACTTATGCTGCGGATAAAAATAGGTTATTAAATAACGGTTTTAAAGAAGTGGAGTCAGGATTAAAATACCAAGACCAAACTAATAAATTTGAGGTTTTAGAAAAAGATATTTGTGATGTAACTACTGAAGATTTGGGTGAGTTTGACTACCTGGTAAATTTTGCAGCTGAAACACATGTAGATAACTCTATAGAAGACGGGAGACCTTTTATGAGAAGTAATGTAGAAGGTGTGTTTAATCTACTGGAGATTTGTAGAGAGAACAAAGACCTAAAGAAGTTTGTACAAATCTCAACAGACGAAGTTTATGGTGATATATCACATAAAAGACCTAAAAGAACAAGTAAAGAAAGTGACCACAGGTTACCTAGTTCTTATTATTCAGCAAGTAAGGCTTCAGCAGAAATGTTGGTAGAAGCTTGTGCTAAAACATACCACACACCTACCCTTATATTAAGAAGTTGTAATAATTTTGGTCCAGGACAACATAAAGAAAAGTTTATACCGAAGGCTTTAAGTCTTGTAGGTACAGATGACAAAATGTCAGTATATGGTGACGGTGAACAAATTAGAGAGTGGATGCATGTCGAAGATAACTGTTCTATAATCTTTACTCTAACACTAGGCCCGACCAAATGGAGAGAATTTAATATAGGAAGTAGACAAAGATTTAGTAATAATAAACTAATCCAAATAATTAATAGGTTTAGAGGAAACAAATTAAAGTGGGAATACGTAGAAGATAGAAAGGGACACGATAAAGAGTATGGTTTAGATGTAACAGAACTATTTGGTGAGTTAAGGAGTGGACCTTATATTGTAGCTCGATATAATAAAATATTGAATACTACGGACATGAAGACTTTAGAAAGTTTCCTATCAGCTTTTTGATAGGGGCTTGTTAGAGACGGTCTAACTCTTCTTGAGAAGGGAAACCACCAGAAGGACGCCAAGCAGCACCACCGACATAAGTTTCTGCATTCTTCATTCTTTTTCTATCGGTATCAGCTATTTTTTTGGCTATGTCACGGTCAACCTCCAATTCACCAGAATCGGGAACAACTATATCGTAATAGATAGATACTCTAAACCTTCTAGGGTTAGAAGTGTTATCATTTGAGAAGTAAGCAGAATCAACATCCAGCTCAACCTCATCGTCCTTATAGTCTTCTTTAAGTCTTTTGTTTAGAAGTCTGTCTAATTGTTCCTCAGTTACTAGTATATTTTTTTTCATATATGACAAAATTTCTGTATATTTGTAAAAATTATTAATGGTACACTATTTGTACATTAAATAAATATTAGTATTTTTGTATTAATTTTAAACACGTAATAAATGAAGAAAGGAAGAAAAAAGAAATACATGTTGTTTCTCTACGGAGAATGGACAACATTAGCAAAGATAACTAAAGACGTTTCAGAAATAATGAAACCAGTTATGGATAGTAAGTATCTAAAATTTATATATGGTGAAAGGTCACTAATCGCTCATTTCCAATCCTATGAAACCTTAGAGGAGATAAATACGTATCTAGAAATAAGTTTCGGTGAGGACATTACAGCCTTTTTCTTAATGCCTAGACCTAGAAAGATGGGGTATCGTTTGGATAACGAATTAGAGGAACACTTATTCAAGTTAGATAAGAACACCCAACCTTATATAGTTGATGACCTTGCGGGTGACGGTCTTAGACCAAGAGATAACCCTAAATTGGACGACATATTAATAAAAGGAGAAATATCTAAATTATTCAAAGAATTCGGGAAATGGGAAGATAATTTTGTGGGTAAGGATAGTTGGATACCACCTGAAAAACCTATAGAGTATGATTTAGATACTATACTAGATAAAATACTGAAACAAGGAAAAGAATCACTAACTAAATTAGAAATAAAATATTTAAAAAATTATGGCAAAGAGTAACTACCACATCAACCAAGAAGAAATAGCTGAATACCTAAAAGACCTACGTAAATTAGATGTTATGACACCAGCTAGAGAAAAAGAAATATCTAAAATAATACAAAACGACCCAACTCAAGAAGAAAAGGAAGCTGTAGAGAAAGAAATTATAGAAGGGAATTTAAGATTTGTTATAACTGTCGCAAAAGAATATCAAAATCAAGGTATACCTTTAGCGGATTTAATAGCCGAAGGGAATTTTGGTTTATTAAAAGCTATAAACAATTTTGATTGGTCTAGGGGGTATAGATTTATCTCTTATGCTGTCTGGTGGGTAAAACAATCTATTTTACAATGTCTAAATGAAAACTCAAGAACTATTAGGTTACCCGCTAATGTAGTACAAGATTTACAGAAAGCTAAAAAGGTTTTGAAACAGGAAGGTAAAGAATTAGACTCAAAACTACAAAGTTTACCTACAACTTTTAAGTACGATAGACCTATTAATGAAGATGGGGATACTATATTAGATTTAATAGAAAATAAAGAAGCTGACAATCCAGAAGATGTATTCCAAACCCAAGAAAGTCTTAAATTAGAATTAAAACGTATATTAAATGTTTTGGACGAAAGAGAGAAAATAATAGTAGTAGATTATTTTGGTTTAACTGGTGTACCTAAAACACTATCAGATATAGGATTAGATTTTAGTCTTACTAAAGAAAGAGTAAGACAAATAAAAGAGAAAGCACTAAGGAAATTGAGAAACGAAAGTGAAATTCTTCTTGATTACATGGATTAATAACTATTTATAGTTAAGAAATAAACATAATGAAAAAAAGACTTTTTCCTTTATTAATAGCTCTATCTGCTTTGGCAGTATCTGGTAGTGCAGCGTTTTATTCAGTATTCGGATTAAGTAAATTATTCGCGGGAGCATCATTCGAGGTCATTATAATGGCAGGTTCATTAGAGTTTGCCAAACTAGTAGTCGCATCTTTACTATACCAATACTGGGGAACAATAAATAAAATATTAAAAGGTTATCTTATGATAGCCTGTTTTATTTTAATGGTTATAACATCTGGGGGAATATATGGTTTCCTATCAGGAGCATACCAATCAACCGCTACCCAGTCTGAACTCCTAGATAAATCATTAGCTATATTAGAACAAAAACAAGTTAGGTTCGAAGAAACAAAAGAAGATTTAATAATAGAAAAAACTCAACTAAATCAATCAATTTCAGATTTAAGAGTGTCATTATCTAATCCACAACAAGTATCATGGTATGATAAAAATTCTGAAACAGTAATCACCTCAACATCTAGTTCAGCAAGAAGAGCATTACAATCAGAACTAAAAACAACAATTACAGATAGAGATAATATTAATATTAAAATAGAAGCTGTAATGGATTCGATTAATAAAACTGATATTGCGTTATTAGATAAAGAAGTATCTAATGAAGCTGAAAGTGAATTAGGACCACTTAAATATCTATCACAAACTACAGGTTATCCTATGGAACAAGTAGTTAACTGGTTCTTATTACTTATTATATTCGTATTTGACCCACTCGCTATTGCTTTGGTAATATCAGCGAATATGGCATTTGCACAAATAAGAAAACCTAAAGAGGAAGACGATACTGAAGAATATTTTAAACACAGAAATAAGGCGATAGAAAAGGTAACTATGTCTAAACCAGAAGGATTGGATTTTAACAAACCTTATACTTTAGATGAAATAAAGAGTGCATTTACCAAGGAATCAGAAATATTAGATGAAGATGGGGAAAAAAGAATGAACATCATAGGACAGAATGGTAACGATGGATTACATTATGATAAAGAAGAAGAAAAAGAGTCTATTCTAGATGATGAATACTTTACAGATTTAGAACACTACATTAAGTTTACAAAGGAGGAAGACGACCCATTAGGATTAACTTACCCAGATTTTGTGGATTTACATTACCCACCTAAGAATGAAGTTATTTATGAGTCAGATATTGAAGATGAAGTAGAATTAGAAGATTATACTGGAGAATTGGATAGATTAACTGATACTACACAGACTCTAATTGTAGAAAAATTAGAAGATAACTCGGAGGAACCTACAGAAGATGAAGAACAAGACGAGAAACCAACCAAAGTACTTAGATATACCAAAGATAGATAAGAACTCAAAGGTAGAGTTTAATATTATCAAAGAGAAAAATAAAAAGAAACAAATAGTTTTATGTCATAGTACACGATATTTCGAAAATTATTATAGAGGGTTGTTTAATAGAATGAATGGACAATATAATAAAGTCCCTTCTTATTTTGTTAAAAAGAATGGGGAGATTATAGAGAATTTTAACCCAGCTCATAGAAGTGAATATATGGGAAACACTTCTTTAGATAAAAGAAATATAGTAGTTTGTCTTGAAAATATAGGGTGGCTATTACAAGATAATAAAAGAAAAAGGTTTATGAACTGGGTTGGGGATATTTATTACAGAGAACCCTTTGAAAAAAGATGGAGAAACCACTTATTATGGGACCCTTATACGGAGGAACAGTATGAGGCATTGAGAAAATTATTAGTAACCTTAACGGTTAAATTTTCTATACCATATGAGTTAACGGGACATAACGTCAAATTGAGGGGGGTTAATAATTTTGAAGGTATAGTATCTAAAAGTAATTATAGTGAGTATTTTACAGACCTTAATCCTTCTTTTGAATTTGAAAAAATAGAAATATGAATATGAACAGATATAATCCGAGAAATTTTATGAATGAACCATCTATGCCTAGTAGTTATAGAGACCGACACTATGATGATATAAAACATTGGATTGGTTTAAGTAAAACTAAATTAATGGAGCAGGACAATCCTGAGTATAAAGAACAGGAGGTAGACGTTACTGTTGACAAAAAAGTGGAAAAAGAAGAAAAAGTTAGAGAGTATAGAGTATCTAACGGACTTATTATAGTACATGGTATCACTGAAGGTGATTTAACTTTAACTGATGAAGAAAAAAGCACCTTCCAAGAAACTATGGATGAATTTGTAGAACAAGTATCTGATTTAACTACATATGGTCCTTTAAACATTTATAAAAATGATATTTCTTGGTCAGGAACATTAGATAGATTTTCTTTAGAGTATTTTTACACTATAGGTGAAAGTAATGGTGTGTATATAAACGCTAAGATGATTAAGATAGATGATGATATGACTGAAATATTAGGAAAATTAAAAGAATACTATAATCAATTTAATGCTAAATGGGCAGCTATTTTAGCAGGAAGAAAAGTAACAGAAGAAGGAGCTGAGGGTGAAAGTGACACACCAGAACCTTCAATGGAACAATAAAATATAAAATATGGAATTTATTAAAAAATCATGGAAATGGATAATTGGAACTATAGGGTTCTTTGTAGGACTCGTATGGTTTATGAATTCTAACTCCAGTAAAAAAGTTAAAAAACTTAAGAAGAATATAAAAAAGAACGAAAAGAAAACAAAAGAGGTAAAGAAGAAGATTAATAAAGTAAAAGAAGATAAAAAAGTTACTAAAAAGAAAATCTCAAAAGTTAATAAGAAACTTAAAGACGTTAACAACACCAAACCAATTAAAATTAAAAAGAAAAGTGGTAATAAATCCGCTAAAGCATTAAGAGATAGATTAAAGAAAAGTAACTAAGATGAAAAATTTAATTGTAATTTTAATGTTGTTAATCCCAATATGGGGGTTTAGTCAAACACATACTTTCACTGAAAAAGAAGTACAAGAAATGGACTCCCTATTTCAAGTATACGAATATAATGACAGTATACAAAAATTAAAAATATCTCTTTTAAATACGCAATTATTAAATTACACTACACTACATAAACAGGATAGTTTACATATTCTTTATCTTAATGAAAATGTGGACCTTTTAACTGGTAGAATTAATCTTTATGTTGACCTAACTAAAGAATTAAGACCCAAATGGTACAACAAACCAGCTATCCATTTTTTCCTTGGAGCAGCGACTATTGTAACTAGTGCCATAGTTCTAGATAAAATCAAGTAAATACTGATTAATTAATATATTTATATACTAAAGCAGACATTTATGCCCGAATCCGAAAACAGAATATCAGTAGAAATGGAAGAACTTCAACAAAGAGTTGCTGGTTTAGAACATACAGTGTCTGACTTATTGGAATTTACTAGTATATTAATGCATAACTTAAAATCCAATGAAATGGTTAGTAATGTTAGGGTCGTTAAAGATAGTGAGGGTAACATCTCTGATTTAGTTATAAAAGAGAAACAGCTGGATTTGACGGACGCATTAACAGCTATAGAAATAATGATGGTTAGAAAAGGTACCTACCAACAATTAGGTAAAAAAGCAAGAATTGGTGGTTGGGGTATTAGAACATAACATATAAAATAGTATAAGATGGCACTTACTAAAACAGATGAATTAAAAATAGAAAGAATCGCAAGGAAAGAAATGCGTAGCTTTTTGAATAATACTCAATTACAGAATATGGTTATTAATACTGTTAGAAAAGAGATTAAGGATAAAAGAAACGAAAAAAGAATAGTGGAGTTATGTAGTAAGGTCATTGTTGAATTATATAAAACTTTGTGGATGAGAAGAAGTATGTGGGATACACAAATTAAAAGAGTTAGTTAATATGGCAGTAACAAGAACAGATTTAAATTTACCATCGACACCTAACTTATCACGTACATACGATACGGAGGTAAAGATGGGTGTAAATAACGCTTTAAAAGGTAGTGGAAAAAATTATAGTGAAATGAAATCAGAAATGGATAAAATACAAAGAGAATCGGACGAGGACGAAATTCAAGAAGAAGAAATGGATGAAGCAACGACAGCATCCTCATCGGGACAATACTCCCAACCTCAGATATGGGCAAAAGACAAAAAGAATTGGAAAGCGGTAGCAGATAAAAATTTCCCAAAATGGGGTGGACCGGGTGGTAAGACTGTAGGTCATAAAAATGTGGTAGTAAAAGATTACATGAGTGAAGAAATAACACCCTTAGATGTGGAAGAAGCAACAACAGCATCCTCATCGGGACAATACTCTGGACCAGCTATTTGGGCCAAAGGAGGAACAAAAGGAGGTAATTGGAATGCCCTAAGTCCAAAGTTCCCAAAATACGGTGGTGAAGGTTCAACATATGTTAGAGTTAAAGATAAATGTAAAAAATTTCCATATTGTAATCAGGGTGATATAAACGCTCTAGAGTTTTTTGAGTATGAAAATGTTAAGACAGCTATACAGGAAGTTTCTAGAAAAACAGGTATAAAACCCAAAGCTATAAAGAATATGTTACTTAAAGAATTAAAAGGTTCAAATTTTGTGGAAAAGATGAAAAAAAAGGCTAATGATAGAACCAATGTTTATAGAAAACAGGATGTGGAAGAGGAATTAATTAGAAGAGGGATTTACAAATCACCAGTAACTGACCCAAAAGCTGGGATAGTAGGGGTTGCACCTATGAATTTACCGATTGGTAAGATATTTACTATAAAGGGGTCTAACAAAGCACCATACGAGAGTTAAAAACAAAAATATGAAAAAAGAAGAATTACAATTAGTAGAAAAGATGTTACATAAAGTAACAAAAGAAATTATATCTGAAGAAATATCTCAAGAGGAGAATACTAAACAAGAGATGCAAGAGAGAATAGTGGGTACTATAGTTAAAGAACAACGTACAGTAGGTAGACCACGAGGAGGTAAAACAGGTAAAACACCAGGTATTACCATTACCGATAAGGTTCGTAAGGAAGATGGGAAAGAAAATACGAATGCTTTAAAAGCTATCGAAAAGAAATTAAAAAAATATTTAGATTTTGAAAATAACTCAAACCCGGAATTCCCTCATCAGAATAACTCCCCAGTAGACCCTAAAAGTGGGACTTATAAGTATTATAGAAATGATGACGCTCAACAAGAGTATATAGATGACTTTAGAGGTGGTGGATTAGAAGACTTAGAATACGATACTGAACCAAGTGACGAGTTTAAGGATAGAGTAACCAAATATTTAGAAGGTTCTCCTGAAACAGGTAACGCTATGGAAAATAGTGAGGGTGAAGCATATGGGAATGTAGTACCAAGTGATTTAGGTAAACGTGTGGGAGAAAAAGCTAAAAGAAAGGCTAAGAAACTAAAAGATGTTGAAGGTATTCCAAACGACTGGAACTTTGTTCAAAAATCTGGTTTTATAGCGAGTGAATCTAACACCAAAAAAGGAAAACAAATTACTGAAGATGTCAATGTTGATGTGTCCACAATGAAACATCTATTTGAGTATAATAAGAAAACTCAGTAATACTTTATTCCTTTACAAACTTTATTATAATTTTTGTATGGAAAAGAGAAAACCATTAAACCCATCAGAATTTTTTTCATATATCACTAAGCCATTAAACTCTAGTGATATTGACTTGTGGTATAAGGCTAATAATATTATCCCCGAAAAATCCCAGCTATTTTTAGATTTTGTAGAATCGTTATTAATAACAGTCGAATCGACTTATTTAGGTAATGATGTATTGAATAATGAGGAGGACATTATAAACCATTTTAATTGGTGTTGGAATAAGGTACTTAAGTCTTTTTTATTGGAGGGTATAGAATTTATACCTAGGGGTGAACATTACGATTATTTTTGGGCCTTTTTTGAAGAATCATTCTATGAAGCGGATAATCCAGAAGATAATATGGATAAAGCTAATTTTTTCTTTACAAATATCTTCATAATGGATAGAATAAAAACAAAATCTGAGTTAGATATATACACAGATTTATATAAAACTATGGATAGTGGGTTAATTTAGTTGACAATGAAACTTATTAACATTATTATTTAAAAAAAAAAGTATATGAGACTAGTTAATGCAGTAAAAATGGACTTAACACTAAAGAGAGATAAATTAGAGTTAGAGTTAGAACGTATCATCAATAATCCTGATATAGAGACAGGAGTAAAAATCGACAAGAGCAAAGAACTTTTGTGTGAATTATCTCAAACAATAAACTCTATCGAATTATGGCAACATTATGCAGATAGAACAAATAACCAAAATGAAAGTAAATAAAAGTTATGGATACATTAAATCAAATTAAAGAAGCAGTAGAATTACTAAGTGTAGATACTACTAAATTTTTCGAAAACTCGAATAAAAGTGCCGGAGTACGTGCAAGAAAAGCAGCACAAGATATTAAAGGTATGTTACAAGAATTAAGAAAAGAGATATTACAAAAAAATAAATCGTAATTATGAATATTTGGCCTTTCACACTCATTTTTTGTTTTGCTATACTTTATGTGTTAAGGTATCTAGTGGATTTTTTGATTAAGTTCTTTAGTAATCCACCAAAGAGACTTACACTGAGTATTAATGAACAATTGATTGGAGGGTTCGTTATTTCATATATAATTACGTATTTAATATATTGATTATGAGTTTACACGAAGAAATAATTAAATTAAGACCACATTTAACAGGTATAAGATTTCATCAGTCATTTATCATATTAGATTTTGTGATACCAGTTCATTGGCAAGTACCAACTAAAGGTGTTCCAGCTAGTGTACAGATTAAAGTTAATGATAACACTGAGACTACTAATTCTATTTCTTTATTTAGTACGTTTGATAATGAAAATACTAAAGCAATATTTAAATTCTCTAATAAATTAGTTAAGGAGAATATGGAATTGGAAGAAAAGAAAAAGCTATTAGAACAAAAGATAGCTGAGTTAGAAGTAATATTTAAAGGTAATGGGTTAGAATCATTAAAAGGGTTGAACTTTGATATCCAAACTAATGAACCATTCATACCAACAACAGAAGTTATAGATGAAGACAGAACTAGAGAAGGAACTGAACCGTCTGCGTGACGATATACAAAAAAGTAATAAAGAGATAGATTCTCACAAAATGTCACTTATAAAGGATATCAAAAAGATGGATAAGTCACGAATGTACGTCAAAGAAGTTAAAAAGGAAAAAAGAGGCTTATTATGGAGAATAAAAAGAGTACTGGGACTGATTTAAAGGAATATTTAATTCCTTTTGCTGGTTTAGCGGAAAAGATAATAAGTGATATTACTATAGATTATAAGAATGTCTCTATGACAGTGGAATTAGATGAAAAGAACTTTGATGATATTCATAAAGAAGTTAGTTTAATATCTAATAATGGAAATCAAGAAGTAGAAGATGTTTTTTCAGTTACTATTTCAGGTATAGAATTTAATTTTGTAAAATCGTCTTAATAAGTATAATGTTTATATAACATTTTTCTATCAAAACCATTCTCTTCCAATATTCTATATAATTGTTTTCTTTGGACAGTAGAGAAGTCTTTAATGAATAAACAACTTCCATGACCCTTATCAAGTAAATAAGTTTCTATACAATCTATTAAACGTTTAGATTCTGTAACATTCTTTAAACTAAATAACTTAAATAGGTCATCCACTTGTACTATTAATTTATTATTAAGTGTAAATATTTGAGTTATTTTCTTTTTTGGTATATAGGTATCTATTAATTCTAAAGCTTCTATTCTTTTTTGTTTTTGGTGGTCGTATATTTTTTCTTCCTGACTATATTTTTTTAAGTCAATAAAAAACATATTTCCCTCGTCCATTTCTAGTTTTATATTTCTACCTAGTATGTCTTTTTTGTAAATTTGTCTGGTCTTTCGTTCATCGGTAGTAAGTAATCCTAGTTCCAAATCAGCTTTTTCCTTTGCCAATATATTAATAGGGAAGATTGCGGTTTTCTTTTTGGTTAGGATTTTGTATTTTTCTTTAGTGGTTCGGTATATGTTGGACTTGAAAAGAATTCTTTTCTTCCTACCATTGTTAAAGACTATTATATAAAACTTTTTATTAAACATATGAAAAATTATTACGACATATTGGGTATAAGTAAAGATTCTCCACCAGAAGAAATAAAAAAAACTTATCGTAAATTATCATTAAAGTATCATCCAGATAAAAACCCAGATGGTGCTGATAGATTTAAAGAGATATCAGAAGCATACAATACATTAGGTGATAAGAGTAAGAAAACGGCTTATGATGAAAAATTAAATAACCCTTTTAGTGGAATGCAAGGTGGAACACCACACGACATGAGTGATTTATTTAACGAGTTTTTCAATCAAAGTGGTCACCAACCAAGACAAAGAACTAGAAAGGGTACATCACTAAGGGTCAATATTAATATGACATTTGAAGAATCCTTTTTTGGTATAAATAAGAGTATTAGATACAATAGAAGGGTATGTTCAGGGGCTATATGTCCTAATTGTGATGGTAGAGGTTCGGTAAAAAGAATGGTTGGTAGTACTTTTTTTAGACAAGTAGTAATGCAAGAATGTCAATCATGTGGTAGTAGTGGGTGTTTTGGTGGTGGAGAACTAAGAGATGAGACCTTAGAAATAACATTACCACCAGGTACAAATAATGGGGCTAATTATACTATAGCTAATAAGGGTAATGAGGTTTATAGAGGAGTATCAGGTGACCTACAAGTATTAGTAAATGTCCTACCCCATAAAGAGTTAGGGAGGGTAGGTGAGAATTTAGTTTATAATGCAACAATTAACCCTATGGATTTATTGTTAGGTAAAAAGATTAGGGTACCACACCCAGAAACTGATTTATATGCAACTTTACCTGCCTTACACACACCGGATAAAGAATTGGTAATAAGAGGTAAAGGGTTTAGTAATAGAGGTGGTAATGGTGATTACATAATAAGATTAAATGTTAGACACTCTAGAGCTTTAACACAAGAAGAGGTAACCTTAGCAGAAAATTTACGTAAAAAATTATTGAATAATGGGGTGTAAAAATTGTAAAGAAAAAAAAAAGGAAATGACCCCAGAAAGGGAAAAAATGGTTATGACCAGAATCTGGATAGCAGCTATAATATTTTCAGGTTTTGCAGCATACGGATTTTATACAATATTAAAACAATTATGGGCATTAATAACATAAAAATATGAGAGAAGTAGAAATTAGAATAGGGGGCACAGGACATGAAATTACTCGAAGTAAGTTTAGTTGTGAAGAAATAAAAAAAGTAAGAGAATACTGTCAAGAGAATGATGAGGACATGGAATCAGTACTAACCAACGACTTAGAAGAAGTGTTAGAAG
>TARA_R110002012_G_scaffold30669_1_pt1 | contig 22038 bp, 15 predicted proteins | sample TARA_R110002012 | Tara Oceans TARA_R110002012 (sample SAMEA4396515) | marine metagenome | biome: Westerlies Biome; feature: [DCM] deep chlorophyll maximum layer (ENVO:01000326); material: water (ENVO:00002006), including particulate matter (ENVO:01000060) such as... | depth 40 m | reverse complement strand
CTACAAAGACAGCCACAAACTAACACTGAATTTTCTGATAGAGTTCAGCAAATACAAAATAAAATTGCACCATTTGAAGTAGAAGGTGCAGCTACATTTGTAGGACCAGCACCTGGTTTCTTTTACTTACCATCTGATTTACATAGATTAGGTGAAATATATTACAACGACACAACAATTGTACAACCTGTACAACAAAACGAGTATTTATTAATCAATAAATCTCCTTTAACATCTCCAACACTATCACAACCTATATACGTACAACGTGGTGAATATCAGTCTGCTCCGGGATCACCAACAAGTTTTCCTGTTTTAAATAATAAAATATTTGTGTATCCAACTAGTATACAGTCTTTAATTAAGTGTAGTTATGTAAAAACACCAGCTCAAATAAATTGGGCTTTTACAGTTAATAGTCTTGGTGCTTACATTTTTGCTATTACTGGAGCGCAAAACTTTGAATTAGATGTTTCAGAACAAACAGAAATAATTTTAAAGATATTACAATACAGTGGCATTATAATAAGAGATCCACAAATAGTACAAACAGCTGCACAGCTTGTTCAACAAGATACTGTAAACGAAAAAAGTTAATAAATGGCACAAGTAACTCAAACTAACGAACAATATTACGGAAGTCAACAGGTTTTTACTGCTGCTGGAACTACTTTACCAACCGTAGAAACTTTTACATGGACTGGAGGAACAAACCAAAGTGAAGCTGGATACAACTCCATTGGTGTTGATTTAATAAATGCTGTTGCCGGAGTTAGTGTCACTAACTTTGAGGTATACATAAATAATGTTATTACAACTTCTTATACTATGACTAACAACGCTGTTGTTATGACAATAGCTTTACTAGCTGGAGATGTAATTAAAATTCTTTTAACAGATACTAAAACCGGCCAATGGGATAACCACGATACTTATTCTACTATAACTATAAATGATATTATTAGCAACTTTCAAGTAGCTTATGTTGGCGCTGGCAAACTAATACCAAGTGTTAAAAGAACTGATTTAATGTTTCATGCTAAAAGAGGTTTACAAGAATTTAGCTATGATACTTTAAAAAGTACTAAATCTCAAGAGCTTACAATACCAGCTAACTTATCTTTGTTAATACCACAAGATTACGTTAATTATGTTAGCTTTTTTAGAATAGATGGTTTAGGTGTGCAAAGACCTATATATCCTACAAATTTATTACATCAAAGTCCTCAACAAGTACCAGTACAAGATGCTAATGGTATACCAACTCAAGACGATGCTAGCGATAACTTAGAAGGAACATCGTTATCTAATTCAAGATGGTCAAGTGCTGAAGATTATAAAATATCAGGAGCTTATACAGATCAGATGTATAACGAAGGAGTATATGATTGGGGCTGGGAAAAAGTAGCTTATGGTCAAAGATACGGTTTAAACCCTGAAACTTCTCAAAGCAATGGATGGTTTAATATTAATTATAGAGAAGGTAAAATAATGTTTAGTAGCAACTTAGCTAATGAACTTGTTATATTTACTTATATATCAGATGGTTTAGCAGCTGATGGAGATATGAGAATATCTAAGATGGCAGAAGAAGCTATGTATATGCACATGCTACATGCTGTTTTATCTACTAAAGCTAACATACCTGAATACATAGTAAGAAGATATAAGATTGAAAGAAGAGCTGCTCTTAGAAATGCTAAAATAAGATTATCAAATATAAAACTACAAGAGTTTGTCCAAGTAATGAGAGGCAAATCAAAGTGGATTAAACACTAACTAAATGGCTGAAGCAAGAAATAGTTTTATCAAGTCTAAAATGAATAAAGATTTAGACGCAAGACTTATACCTTCTGGTGAGTATAGAGATGCTCAAAATGTTTCTGTAAGTAAATCTGAAGGCGCAGACGTAGGCTCATTAGAGAATATACTAGGTAATATATCTTTAACTGATTTTGGCTTTACTTCTTTTTCTCAACAAAGCATTGATATTATTGGTTTCTTTATGGATGTCAATAGTGATAGAATATTTTTGTTTATGACTAACTTTGTAGATACATCTAGTGATAGATTATCTAATTTTGCTACTTCAAATGCAGAGTGTCATATAGCTGTTTATAATACTCAAACCAATGTTTCTACAGTTTTAGTTTCAGGTAATTTCCTTAATTTTTCTAAAACAAATCCAGTTTTAGGTGTTAATCTAATTCAAGATACTTTATTTTTTACAGATAATAGAAATCAACCTAGAAAAATAAATATTTCAAGAGCTTTAGGTAGTCCAAGTAATGGAGTTACAGGAGCGTTAAGCGGATCTTTAACCTCTAGTATAACTACAAACGCTACAGGAATAACTAATGGAACATATACAGCTACAGTTGGTACTACTAGTGGAGTTACTTCTAGTTTATTAGGCTCTGATACTCAGTTAAGTATCACGGTTAATGCAGGTGTTGTAGATGTAGTTGATGTCACTTCTGGAGGAAAAAACTTTGTTTCTGGAGAAACTATAACTATAACTTCTTCTTTATTGACTGGTGCTAGTACTTCAGTCATTATAACTATTACTACAGCTAATTTACAATCTGTTTATTATACTAACGAAGATCAAATATCTTTAGCTAAGTATTATCCTTACGAACCTATTTCTTTAATAGAAACTCAAGCTGTAGGTATTTCTGCTTTTGTTGCGGGAAATTCTTTTCCTGCTGGAACTAGAATTACTAATATGCCTACTACAGGAGGCACTGGAACTGGTTTAACCGTAGATGTCTACGTAGGAGGCGGAGACCCAGGACCAGTAGTTAGTATTAATCAAACTGTTGCTGGAAGTGGATATACGCCTGGTCAAGTGCTAAGCGCTACTGGAGGGTCTGGAACTGGTTTAAAGCTTTTAATAAACTCAGGTACTGGATCTGCTACTGTTTCTGAAATGGGTTCTGCATATAATAATGGAGATACAGTATCTGCAACGGCAAGAGCAGTTTCAATTACAGCAAGTTATACAGTTGCTACAGCTGCTAGTGGAACTATAGGTGCTGTTACAATAAACAGTCCTGGAGAAGGTTATACTAATGGTGATGTTTTGGATCTAGCTCCTACTGGAACTGGTAGTGGAGCTACTGTAACACTTTCCGTAGAATCTACGTCAACCATGAAAGACGTTGTTTCAGAAAATCTTCCTGACAATGCAAGTCCTAATCCATTTTACAATGCTAATTGGCCTGGAGATAAAGAATTTTTAAAACAAAGATTTGTAAGATTTGCTTATAGATTTAAGTTTGATGATGGTGAATATTCCCTTATATCACCTTTTACTCAAGAGTGTTTTGTTCCAGAGCAAGATGGTTATTTCGTAGAAGATGATGAAGATAAAACTTATAAAAGTACTGAAGTTGATTTTATGAAAAATAAAATTAATGATATAAGATTAGTTTTTAACAAACCAGCTGAAAGTCTTAATTGGGGAAGCGCAGTGACAGATTTAAAAATAGATTCTATAGACATTATATATAAAGACTCTTCTTCTACACTTTTAAAACTTTTAGATACTATAAATTCTAGTGACTTTAGTTCTTCTACTTTAAGTAAATTTACATATGACTATCAATCTGCTAAACCTTATAAGACTTTACCAGTTAGAGATTTATTAAGAGTTTATGATCAAACTCCTGTCAGGGCATTGTCTCAAGAAACAATTGGAAATAGACTTGTTTTTGGAAACTTTGTAGATAAACATACTCCACCAGAAACTTTAAATTATAATATGGAAGTGGGCTTTAAAGTAGAGTCTTCAGGTTCTTCTACCGGTATTGAATATTCTGAAGTTAGAAAAGAGTATCAAAACCACACATTAAAACAAGATAGAAACTACCAAGTTGGAGTTGTTTTATCAGACAAATATGGTAGACAATCTGATGTAATATTATCTAGCATAGTTACTAACTCTCAAAGCAGTTCTTTAAAAGGTTCAACTATATTTAATCCTTACAAATCTGGAACAGCAGATAGTATTCCTGATGTAGACACCACTGATAATTTTTCTTACTTTGACACTTCTTTAAATACAGGCACTTACCCTTCTGGCTTAGAAAATAATTTGTTAAATTCAACTGACACTTGGCCAGGTGATCAATTGAAAATTAAGTTTCTTACAGCAATAAGTTCTAATTTTAATAGCTCTACTGGTACTCCTGGTTTATACAGCTCTACTAACACTACTGGATGGTATTCTTATAAAATTGTTGTAAAACAAGATCAAACTGATTATTATAATGTTTATTGTCCAGGAATTTTAAATGGCTACATAGACGGAGAAACAGATAATCCTTTAGCTGCTAGTCCTCAAGAACCTATTTTTCATTTTGCTTTACACTCTGATAACTTAAGTAAAATACCTAAAGATATATCAATAGTAGGTCCTAATCAAAATGTTTTTAGAACCGGTAGACCTTCTTTTTCAGAAGATCCTGATTATTATAACTTTACAGATACTAGTGGTAATTTGTTTCAAGTAGATCCATATACCGAAGAAGGTGAAGCTTTGTTAAAAACAAGAGATAGAGAAAGAGATTTAGATTCAGGTAGCCAAGTAGAAAATGCTTCTATTAAATTGTCTACTAGAGTATTAAACTATTATAACTCCACATCTACAGAGGCTAGAACAAGACAATATTACCCAGGAAGAAAAACAGAGATAGTAACAGCTATTGGAACAGGAGATGATTTAGGTTTATTTTCAGTAGGTAATGTAGTTCCTTTTCCTTTTAACACAGCCCCTGTTTTTTATAATTTCCAGTCAAATCCTTTTATAGCTAGAATGAGTGTGTACAGTGTTACATCTTCTGTAGGTATTGGCGAGTTTGGTCAACCAGGACCTAGTCCAAATGCTGGTGAATATAAGCTTACTGTAGGTACTATAGCTGGGGGAACAAATTATCCAGGTACTGGAGCAAGTGGTATACCTGTTACGTTTAATGGAACTGGGACTGATGATAATTTATTTAAAAATAAAAATTTAAAAATTAAATTTAGTGCAAGTAGTGGAGCTGTTACTAAAGTAGGTATAACAAACATAGGTGAAGGTTGGGAAAATATAGGACTAACTACAGCTTCACCTTCAAAAGGACCAGTTATAGCTACAATAAGCGGCTTTGGTGATGGTAATGCAGAATTTAATCTTACTGTAACTAGAAACACTTATGGACCAGCCGCAGGATTACTTCCTATATTTTCAGTTTTTGAAACAAAACCACTAGAATCTAAATTAGATATATATTGGGAAACTAGTACTGCTGGTAAAATATCTGAATTAAATACAAATATAGTAAATAATGATACTACAACACCTTATGGTTTTGCAGATTCAGGTGGTAACGGAGCAATTACTTCTAATTCTTTGTCTTGGAGTTTTCCTGAGTCTAATGCTTTAAATACTAATTTAACTACTTCTGCGTTTTTTGTAACAGATTACAGCGGAACACCAATAACAACATCTAATGTTACAGTTGGTGGATTTACACCTGCTGCATACAACCCAGTAGTAACTTTAGTTTCTGTAACTGATTCAACTACGCCTACACCTAATAATGTTACTAGTGATTTTGAAATAATATCTTCATCTTTAGGTGACACTTCTCTAGCTTACCAAATAAGAAACACAGTTTATAAGTTTTTTGGAAATAATAGTACAACTAATGATGTTTATAATTTTGTTTTACAAGTAGTTGCCCCTAGTTCTACATACGCTTTAGATGGTACATCTACAACAACTAATTTAACTTTTCAAATGTCTCCTGGAAGTGCTTCATATGTAGCTCCAAACTTTCCTTTAAGTAATATAACTCCAAGCATAACTTTAGAATCGTTAGGAACCAATGTTACTGGAACTGAAGCGTGCGGATCTACTAATTTAGCCTTGTTTATAGGCTCTAGTAATGAAACTATAGCAGATTATAGTTTTTCAAATGGCACAAACACTTTAAATACTGCTGGTAAGTTTAGTGATTGTACTTTTTTAGTTATAGCATCAACTTCGGTTGGCGATGGAGCTACTGTATCTGACTATCTAACTTTAACAAATACTGAAAGCGGAACAGCACTAAGACTTACTATTGATGCAAGTATTATGTCACTAGAACTCGTTTTTCCTTTTAGTTTTTCATTTACAGTTAGAGTAACAGATGCAGGCGGTTTACGAGCACAATGTGTAAATACTATAGCTATAGACAGTATATAATAGTAATTTAAATATAAAACAAGTAATATTTATAATATGAGCTATCAAGTAGGTATAAAATATTTTAATTCATTTTGGCTAAAGAAAGTATTAAGTAAAGCTGCTGCAGCTACAAATATACCTAGCTGGCCTGGTTTACCCTGGTATGGCTTTGGTAATACTGCTGGTTATCCTTCTTATCCATTCGGTTCAAATACTGCATCTACTCGTAGTTATTTAGACAATAATTATCAAAATTATTATATAGAAGAATCTAGAATTAAAGGTGGATTTAACAACGCACAGCTAAGTCTAGGTGTAAGAGCTTATGTAATAAACAACAATAGAGATAGTACTGATAGAAAACATAGTTTAATATATTCTGGTCTTTTAAACACTAGAACAGGGTTTAATGATACAAATGTATTTTCTATAGCTGATCCATTAGTTAGAGATTTAGATCCTTTAAACGGATCCATACAAAAGCTTTATGCTGAAGATACAAATTTAACTGTTTTTCAAGAAAACAAAGTAAGCAAAATATTAATAAATAAAAACGCTATATACTCAGGTGATCAAGGTTCTTTAGAAACTGGAGCCGAAGTAAATGTGCTTGGGCAAGATGTTCCTTATCTAGGCGAGTATGGAATAAGTAGAAATCCAGAATCGTTTGCAGTATATGGATATAGAAAATATTTCGCTGACAAAGATAGAGCAGCCATATTAAGACTGTCTAGAGATGGTATAACAGAAATCTCAGGCTATGGTATGAGAGATTACTTTAGAGACAACCTAGCATTAATACCTGATACTTACGATAGACAAGTAGTTACAGCTGTTATAGACACTTCGGCAACACCAACTGGAACTGGTACTGATATATATTTTACAACAAGTATTAATAATAAAGTTGAAATAGGTGCTATTGTAGAGGTAGTAACCTCTGGTGGAATCACTACTAATACCGGTTCTTTAGTAGTTGGTATAGAATCTGCTACTAGAGTTAAGATAAGCCCAGCTTTTAATTTAGGTACCCCTATATCTTATCAAAATATAAATTTTGTAACATATAGAAGAGGAAGAGCAATAGGCGCTTGGGATGCTCATCAATCAGCTTACACTATATCTCTTCAAAATAAACCTAGAACTATAGCAACTCCAATAACACCACTTAATTCTACTGATGGTAATTTTGATACTTTAGGATATGACGAACAAATAAAAGGTTGGACTAGTTTCTATAGCTATAAACCTGATTTTATAGGTAGTTTAAAAAATAATTTCTTTAGCTTTATTGATAGCAATATTTATCAACATTATGATGAAAGCGTGAGTGATGGTAGAGGTAAGTTTTATGGAGCTACAACACCGGCAGAATCTTTTGTAGAGTTTATATTTAATCCTAATCCTACAGTAGTTAAAAATTTTAATACTATAGCATACGAAGGTAATAACGGTTGGGAAGTTGATAGTTATGTTTCAGATTTTGAAGGATTTGATCAAGTTAAAAACACAGGGGTATTTAACCAGTATCAAGATACTACTAATAGTGTTAAAAGCTATGTAGAGGGTCAATATGATAATGCAGGAAATGTATACCCAGCTACACTAACTGAACCAATATTTAGAGCTGGTTTTGATAGAAAAGAAAATCATTATGTGGCTAACTTAGTAAATTCTAGTGTAGCTAGACCAGGAGAAATTATATTTGGAAATAGTGTTAGTGGGGTAAAAGGATATTTAATTACAGTTAAAATGTCAATAGACTCAAGCACTGATGTAGGTGGAGCTAAGCAGCTTTTCTCTGCATCATCTAATTTTGTAATTTCTTCAATTTGATAGAAAATTATAATAATTTTTTAAAAACTATAAACTTAACAGAAGCTCAGTTTTTAAAAGAAATAAATAGTTATCCAGTTTTTTATTGTTATGAAGATAAAGTAGAAATAAAAACTTCTAATATAGAAGGGGTTGGTTGCTTTACGTTATATGATTTTAAAAAAAATAAAGAAATAGGCACTGTATTATATGGTAATTATAAAACTGAATTAGGTAGATATGTTAATCATAGTAAAAACCCTAATGTGTATTTAAAATCTAATAAATTTTATGCTTTAAAAAATATTAATAAAGGAGAGGAATTATTAGTAAATTATTTTGATAATTTAAAACAATTATTAAATGAGCAATGATATAAAATTAAATGATAATAAAATAAGTGTAGATAGAATAGCTTTAATTGAAGATTTTACTGAACAATTAACAGCTATGGCAGATGGTGAAAGTATAGTAGGTGATGGAGAAAATTTAGTTTATGAAACTAAAGATGTAAATGTTGAACATGATTTTGTAGACGGTATATATATAAGAAGAATGAGCATGAATAAAGACTCACTAGTAGTAGGTGCAATACATAATCACTTACATGTATGGTTTTTATTAAAAGGACATGTAACTATAGCCAATAAAGAAGGAGTTGAAGATTACGAAGCACCTTGCCAAGTAATATCTACTCCAGGTACTAGACGAATTATACAAGCAAATGAGGATTCTATTTTTGTAAACATACATAAGAATCCTGATAATCTTGATATTAATAGATTAAACGAATTAGAAAAACAATTTTGTTCTATGAACATGGAAGAATATAAAAATAGAAAAATATGAGCGCAATAGCATTAGCAGTAGTAAGCGGAATTGGAATCATTGCCAATTTAGGTATGGGTATGAAATCCAATAATGATGCACAAGATCAAGCACGTGAAGAAAGAAAAGAAAAAAGAAGAAGAGACGCAGAGATTAAAGCTTTAGAAGCTAGTAGACAATCTGTTATAGATAAATCAGATGACATTAGAGCTTTAAAAAGCTCTGTAGTTAATCCTTATCAAAACCTAGGTGTTGCCATGCAAGGTGTTAATATACGTATGGAAGAAACTGATGAAGCGTTAGCTAATACATTAGATGCTTTAAATAGAGCAGGTGTTGGTGCTGGGGCTGCTACACAATTAGCTAGGCAAGCAGCAGCTAGTAAAGCTCAAGTAGCTGCTTCTATTGAAAATCAAGAGTTAAAAAATCAACAAATGTATTTGAGTGGTGAAGCTCAAAAAAGACAACAGCAGTTATCAATAGAACAACAAGCTATTCAAGAAGAAATTGGTGTATATGGTAGACAAGAAGTTAGAGATGTACAACAGTTAAATAGATTGGCAGGTTTATCTCAAAATGCCGCTCAAAGAGCTTCTGATTATCAAGCTGGTGGTAACGCTGCTTTAATGGCTGGAATAAGCGGAGCTACACAGTCTTTAGGTAGTTTAGGCTCAGCAATAGCCCAAATGTGATGATAAATAGATGGTTAAAATTATATGTTGATTTTAAAAAAATAAAATAATATGGGAGCATACGACAATCCGCGAATGATACAAACGAGAGCTGACCAAGCGGCTAGAGGCATACAAATGTTTAATCAAGCACTTCAAGCTACTACAGCTAATTTAGCTAAGCAAGCAGAATTAAATAGAAAAAGAGCTGAAGAAAAATTAAAAAAAAATAAAGCTTTACTTGCTAAAGCTACTCAAGGTGCTGAATCAGACGTGTATGAACTAGAGAAAAATTCAAAATTATTATCAGGCTTAAAAGATTTAGAAGGTAAAAACATTTTTCAAAAAGATGCTTTAATGGAAAACATAACTCTTGTAAGAGAAAAAATGAAAAAAGCAATAGAAGATGCTGGTGGCGTTGATGCTCCTCTGAGTACTATAACTCAAATTAGACTTAAGTATACTGACCAAATAAAAACTTTAAAACAAGATATGGATGTTTTTGTTGGTGGATTAAGGGTTTATGAACAAATGAAAAAAGATGGTAAAGCTGGAGATATTATAGCATCTTATAAACCAGAAATGATTTCTATATATGATTCTTTGTTAAATGGCGAAGGTAATGTAGGTATATATCCAGATGATAAAGGTGGTTTTACAGTTAGTGAATATAATTTTGATGATGATGGTAAAAATCCTGAACCAATACAGCCAGTAAGTTTAACTAACTATAGAAAGGATATTTTACAAAGACAAAAAGAAGGCGTAAGAGATAATATTTACTTTGATACTATAGAAATAGACGACATAAATGACAGAAAAGATTATGTTGATAATTTAGGAAAAAGATTTGGTGGTGAATTTAGTTTTATTTTAAAAGATGAAAGAAGACAAAAAACAAGAAACAAAGAAGGTAAATTAGTAGATGCAGTAAAACAAAGAACAGGTGGTAAAGGTACTTATACACCAACGTACACAGTTACAACTGTAGATCCAGTAGAATTTAGAAAATTTGCAAAAACAAATCAAGGTAGAGCTGTTCTAAAAGAATACGCAAATAAACACAAGCTAAACCCAAAAGGTATTTATGTTGGTTTAGGTAATGATTTGTCAACTTATAATGATGATAATTATTATGCAGCTTTAACAGAAAGTTTTATTAAAGCCTTTAAACCTGATGAAGCAAATACTTCATTACTTTTTCCTATGACGCCTAGAGGCGATGGTTTTGAAACTTCTTCTCCTCAAGAATTACGCGTACCAACTTTTTCTTCTCAAGAACTAGTTTTACCACAACCAACTCAAGATGACACCTTAAATGTAGCAAGTAGAATAGACCCTTCATTTTATTTAAAATAATATACTTTATTTAACATATGAACCCTGAAAACGAAATATTATATCAAGCATTTTTAGAAGTAACTGGTCAAGAAATTAGTCAAGAAGAATTTGACAACCTATTGCAAACAGATACTTTAGAAACAGTTAATGCTATTTACAATTGGACTGATGAAGTGAAGTCTATTATAGATGGTATGTTAGGTAATCAAAGTATTGGTGAAGAAGCTAATAGCGGTGTTTCTTTTGATGTATCTAAAAAACCAGAAGTATTAACTGTAAATGAAAAATTAACTCAATTATTACCTATTGGTTTATTTGACGTAGAGGGATTAGGTAATGAAGATAAAGCTAGAACTTTAACCAGATACTTAAATAAAGTAGCTCCAAACCTAAATGCTAAATATGATAATCAATATGGTGTTGGTGGTTATGCAACTGTAGATGTAAATGGAGAAAAAATAAATTTTGATAAAGGTAGTTCTATTGATCATCAAAAACAACTAGTAAACGTTTTATCTAATATTGAAGGTTTAAATTTAGAAGAACTAGAAGCTAATATAGCAAAAGATGACGCTGAGTTTAAGTCTTTAACTTCTTATGATGAACCAGATGAAGTAGAACTTAATATTGGCGAATATAAATATAAAGGTAATACTACTTTACCTTTTGTACTAAGCGAAGATGAGCAAAAAAGAATAGATAAAGAGCTTGGGAATGAAACTAGATTAAACATAATTACTGGAAAAGAAGAAGCATATAACGACTTAAGTGTTTTTAATAAAATAAAAGTAATTGAAAATGTTCAAGGTGCTATAAAAGGTGCTTCTGGTAGTAAAAGAATAGAAGTAGAAAAATACACTAATGATAAGTTTGAAGACTACTTAGAGCAAGCTAAAATGATACTACAAGCAAGGCGAAAAGCAGATAATGTAGATCAAAAATTACAAGATGGAGTTAGCCCATTAGGCATGTTAACAGGCGGTGAAATAAGCGAAGAAGAAATAAAAAGAGAAGCTTTAAAACTTTATGAAACAGATTTAATATTAGAAGCTAAAAAACAAAACTTTGAAAAATACATAGAAGGAGATATAGAAGGTATTAAAGGGCTTACTGATGAACAGAAAAAAGATCTTAAATTAAAAGCCAGCAAAACAGTTAGTCAAGAAGCTGCTGTGTTAGAAAGAAAAAACGATGTTCTTAATGATTATTTAGTTCAAATAGAGAGTTTTAAAGACCCTAAAAACTCTAAATATATTTCTGAATTAAATGAGTTTAAAAACAATTCTAGCATAGTATATGATATAAAACCAGGTGAAAAGTTTTATCAAGCTGAAGATGGTAGAAAAATACCTGCTTGGTTGTATGATTCTGCTAAAGCAGAAACTAATCGTATTGTAAATTTAGGTGAAGAAGCTAGAGAACTTATACTTGATATAAATAAAGGCACTAAAGACTTAGAAAATAATAAAGAAAAGTTTAATATAATTAGAAAAAATTATAATGACGCTTCTAAGTTTAGCGTAATGTTAGGTTTAGCTAGCCTAGACTTAGTCACTAGTACACTGTATGGAGCTTACAAAATTGCTCAATATTTAAATCCTGTTAGTTTAGCTATGAAAATTACTGCTGACAATTTAGGTTTTGAAGATCCAGTTGATCAAGGCATGATGGCTTTAAAAAGCTGGGAAGAAAATGTTAGAGACGAATATAAAGATGATATAGCTTTTGGTGATATTAATAGTCTAGCAGACGTTGGCCAATATACTTATCAAAGTATAGCTAATCAGGCTCCTATAATTGTTTCTATGATGGCTACAGGAGGCTTAAGTGGTGTAGCTGCTAAAAGTGCTGGTTTAACCGGTAGAGCTATTCAAACCGCAGCTAACGTATCTAGTTCTAGTATGATAGGTTTATCTAGTTTTGGTGGTAAAATGTCAGATATGAACTACGAAGAGTTTACAACTGGAAAAGATTTATATAGTAACACTGAAATTTTTTTAAAGTCTATTGGTTATGGTGTTGCTGAAGGAGCTTTTGCATACTTTAGTACAGCTCCATTATTAAATAAAGGTCTTGGCAAAGTAGCAGGAGTTTCTGACGATTTACTTGAAAGAGAGTTAAGCGAAGGTTTTAGACAAGAGATTTCAAAACACTTAAGAAAAGACATAATGCCTGAAACTTTAGGTGAAATGTTTTTTGAAGGACTAACAACAGGTACTCAAAACTTAATAGATGGTAGACCTTTTATGGAGAACATGAAAGAAACTATTGTATCTTCAGGTTTTTGGGGAGCTGGTATGAGTGGTATGCCTAGCCTATATGTAGCGGGTACTAAAAATTTTACAGCTAATAAAGAATTAAATATAATAAATAAAAATACAGATTTAGCTAATAAATTAAGACGTAAAAATGCGTCGTTAATAGAGTCTATAAACAGTGGCGCCGTTTCAGATGTTGCATCTGTACAAGCTGATATAGATAATAACAACAGCCTAATAGAGACTTACGAAGCTACAGCTGTAGATGCTTATCTAACTGCTGAAGAAAACGTAAGAGAAAAAGGTATGTTACCTGAAGATGCTTCTAATTTTATAGAAGGTCAAACTAATTTACAAAAAATAAGAAATGAAGCTTTTGCCGTAGCTAATGATAAAACTAAATCGCAAGCACAGAAAGATCAAGAACTAGAAACTATAGGCACTGTTTATAATACAGCTAAAAAAGGCATGGAAATGTTTAACAAAACAGAAACATTTGGAAGTTCTTACGGTGCATTAATGATGAATGCAGCTGGTAAAGATGTAAATAACCCTACTAGAAAAAAATACACAGAAATAACTAATCAAGCTACACAAAATTTATTTGACAAAAATAGGACTAGCAAAAACCCTAAAAATAATTATAATCCTACTGGTGCTGAAATAGCTGTAGAAGCTGACAACATAATGTTTGAACAGCAAATGGATAAACAGCTTGAAAAAGATAGAAAACAATCAGAAAAATTAGGACATACTTTTATTGATTTTGAATCAAGAGAGCAAGCTATAGGAGAAATAGCTAACACTTTTGATATAGCAATAGAGTTAGAAACTAATCCAGAGAAAAAAGCAAATTTAGAAAGTAACAAAAAAGGAACAATAGAACGTATTAATAAAGGAAGTTTAAACGGTGGATCTATATCTGGAGCAGGATTTGAGTTAGATTTTGTTGTTAGAGAAAATATGACAGCAAGCAAAAGATTTACTAGTGGCCTTCATGAAAATACTCACACTATTAGTAGAAAGTTATTAAAAAATAATCCTGAAGCTTTTAAAAATTTAGGTGATCAAATAATTAAATACTTAGTATATACAGGTCAAAAAGATGCTCTTAGAGCTATGGGCGCTAGTAATGCTAATTTAGAGTTAGATGGCGATTTTGATTATGATGAAGTTATATCCTCATTTATAGAACTAATACCTGAAGGAAAAGTTGATTTAGATAAAATGGATAATTTTAAAGCTATAATGGGTAAACTATTAAATGATGGTCTTATGGACGCGTCTGGTGGTGATTACAATATAGAATTTAAAGGTCAAAAAGATATATTAGAATTTTTCTTAGGATTTGGTAAAAAAATTGCAGCAGGCGAAGTAGATATTGCTACTTTAGCAGAAGCTCAAGATAAATTTAGTATTGTTGATAAACAAGGTAAAGTTATATCTATTAACGATACAAGAACTCAAAGTAGAATAGCAGCCTCTCAAGTTAAAGCTTCTGAAACTGTAAACTTATCAAGTAAAGATAAAAAACTTTTTGATGAAGTAAATAAAATCTATAATAGTGATAAGTCCATAAAAGACAAAGGATTTGAAATTGGTAATTTATATAGAAACTTTATTACTTCTAGGCTTAACAAGGGTTTTAGGGTTGGTAAAACTTTAATAAAACCAAGAGATTTTGATGGATTTAATAATGAGATATTAGAAGATGTTGTTTCTGACATGGCTACAGGTGGTTCTGGTATACCTGGACTAGTTAGAGCTTATGAAAATAGAAACATGTCTAAGTTTGGTGATATACAACTAGCACAGTGGATTAACGCTAGATTAAATCAAAGAATATTAGGATATTTACCAAATGACTTAATAAACAATGACATGTCTATAGACAGCGAAACTGCTAAGCAAATAGAAGATGCTAAGGGAGCTAAAATAGATGAAATAATAGATACTGAACAAAAAGAAACTGAAGGCAGAGACTTAAGATCTTTTGAGGAATTATCTATAATTACTCCTGAGTTGTTTGATGAAGTTAAAAGTATTGTTTCTAAAAGATTAAAAAAATTAGCTATAACAGAAGGAGTTACTGCAGAGACTGTAACTAAAGATATTAATGAAGCTATAACAAAAGAAATAACTAAAGTTATTAAAGCTGAGATGGGACCTATCACTAGAAGTGTATTAGGTTTTGCACCAAAACAATATGTTGATTTTATAAATGCTAATAGAGAAACTATAATAGGAGCTATGCCTATTGATCTAATAAAACAAAAAGCTAAAAGTAAAGCTTGGAGTAATGTATTTAAATTAAAAGAAATAGGTAGAGAAGATATTAAAAAGACTGCTGATGGTAAAACTACTTATTATAGAAAACAAATATTTAAAGTTCAAAAGCCAGATCCACAAGAATTTGCCAAGTACTTTACTAGAGGAGGTTATACTACATTAATAGAAAGACAAAGATCATTAATAAAGCCTATAGCTCAAGAGCTTGCTAAAACAGAATTATTTAAATTAAGTACTGATCCGGATTTTATAGCTGATTTATCTGATAGAACTGGTATGACTAGCAATGAAGTTACATCGTTTTATATAGATAACGTAATGGATAATATGCAAGATGTGCTTGATCAAACAGCTGGAGAGCAAAGATCTCAAGATGTTGTTAAGTTTAGTGAGTCTTTAAATGAAGATCAAAGAGCTGAATTTAGCTCTAATGCAGATTTATTTGTTAAAAACTTTAAAGACTTAGGTGTTAATCCTACACCAACAAATATATTTAATGCTTTAAAGAAAACAATTTATAACAGTCCTAACAATGTTAATTTTACTGGTGAAGAAGGATTAAAAACACTAAAAAAGTTTTCAAAAGAGATTAGCCAACCTTTAAGAAGATATTTACAAAAAGAAAATAAATTATTAGAAGTAAACACAGCAGATTTCTTTTTTCAAGGTATAGGTTTAAATAGTTCTTCTACTACTTTAGGTAAAATATTTAGTGTTAAAAGCTTTACGGAGCTTTTTAAGAAAGGATCTAAAGGTCAAAAAAGACAAAGAGAACTTTCTACAGGGTTTAGTAACTATTACTATGAAAAAAATTTAGAAAAAGGATTAAGCCCATTTGATGCTGCTTTAGATACTGTTATTACTAGTTTAAAGTGGATGAAAGGACATCAAGCTACAGCTGGTAAAAATAGTCGGTATAGAAGATTACAAACTTATGATGGCACTCAAGATTATGTTGACAATAATTTATCAACTATACCAGGTGTAGAAAAAATTACTGGAGAAACAAGTATTAATAAAAACGGCGTTAAAACTTTTACCCCAACCGAAGTAGTTATAGATGGAGTTACAATACCTTTAAGACAGCCAGACCAAGGTTTTATAAATGATGATGGTAATTTTGTATCTACTGGGAAAACTTTAAGTACTACTTCTCCTTCTCAATCTACTTCTAAAACAAAAGCAAAGTTTGAAGCTGAGTATGATATGAGACAAAAAGAAGCAGATGAAGCTTGGAATTTGATGATGGAATATTTGCAGTATATTAAAGATGTTGGAACTGATTTAGATTTTGCAATGACAATGGCAAGTTTAAAAACTGCTGGTATGGATTCTATATTAAAAGCAGCTGCACCTGCTGAATATTTTTATGTAGGACCAGAAATGAAATCTTATCAATTAAGATACGAACATGTTATACCTACAGATTATGTTGCTCTTGCAATTACTAAATATTTTAATGGTGATAAAAGTATTGATATTGACCAACTAAAAGATAGATACAAAGTAGCTATTATTCCTATATCAATGGATAAAAATATGGAGATACAGCTAGAAAGAAGCATGCCATTAGACTGGAATACTACAATGTCTGAATTAGATAGATATTATAATGATGTTAATATGGGTATGGAAAATATGTATCCAGTGGAAGTTTTAGGTGGTAAAGATAAAGGTAAAATAATAGGTGAAAAGTGGAGTAACTTAGACGAGCAAGTAGAAAAAGCAAAACCAGAAAATAAAAAATTAGTAAGCTATAGCGAAGTAGTACCAACAGAAGGTAATACTAACTATGAGTTTGTTAGTCTTGCAGAGCAATTAGATCAAGCTTTAAAAATAGCAAGAGATCCTAACGCGAAAGAAAAGAAAATAAGAGTATTTGACTTTGATGATACTATAGCTCAAAGCAAAAGCGATGTATTATATACTATGCCTGATGGGAATAAGGGTAAATTAAACGCTTCTGAGTTTGCAAACCAAAGTGTAACACTAACTATGCAAGGAGCTAAGTTTGATTTTTCAGAATTTAATAAAATAAAAGAAGGTGTTAAAGGCCCATTATTTGATGTAGCTAAAAATATATTTGACAAAAGAGGTTCTCAAGACTTGTTTATATTAACAGCTAGACCTATGGCAGCAGCTATGGAAATAAAAACTTTTTTAGATGGTTTAGGTATAGATATTCCAATCGAAAATATAGCTACATTAGAAAACGGTTCACCATTAGCAAAGTCTCAATGGATATTAAATAAAGCTGGTGAAGGTTATAACGATTTTTATTTTGCTGATGACGCTTACAAGAACATAGAAGCTGTTAAGAAGGTCTTAGAAACAGTTGATGTTAAGTCTAAGGTTCAACAAGCTAAAGTTAAATTTAGTGAGTCTGTGGATCAGAAAATGAATGATATCATATACCAAAAAACAGGTATAGAATCATTTAAAGAATATTCAGACGTAAGAGCAAAGTCAGAAGGTAGAGGTAAAAGAAGCTTTGATTTAATACCAGCTTCAGCAGAAGACTTTGGTGGTTTATTATATAACTTATTAGGCAAAGGTAAAGAAGGTGATGCGCAATGGGAGTGGATGCAAGAAAATTTAATAAAACCTTATAATAGAGGTATTAACGATTTAACTGTTGCTCAAAATACTTTAGCAGCAGATTTCAAAGCTCTTAAAAATAGCTTAGAAGGCATACCTAATAACTTAAAGCAAAAAGCTTTTGGAGGTTTTACTTTTGAAGATATAGTTAGAATAAACGCTTGGACTAGTCAAGGTATTAATGTTCAAGGATTATCTAAAAGAGATTTAAAACAAGTTAATCAATTTGTTAAAGAAAATCCTGAAATAGATATTTTTTCAAAACAGTTAATAGCAATAAACAAAAGTGATGGTTACTATTACCCTGGAGAAAACTGGATCGCTGGAACTATTACTACCGATATGCGAGAAGGCTTGAGGACTACAGGTAGATCAAAGTACTTAGCACAATGGAACGAAAACATCGAACAAGCTTTTTCAACTAAAAACTTAAATAAATTAGAAGCTGCTTTTGGTTCTAAGTATAGAGAAGCTTTAGAAGATTCTATTAGGAGAATGAAAACAGGTACTAATAGAGGTGCTGCTATGGGTAGAATAGAAGCTAGATTTTTAGATTATATTAATAACTCTATTGGTGGTGTAATGTTTTTAAATGCTAGATCAGCAGTATTACAGACTATATCATCATTAAACTTTATAGAATTAACTGGAGATAATAATATATTTAAAGCTGGTAAAGCTTTTGCTAATCAACCACAGTATTGGTCTGACTTTATGAAGTTAATGAACTCAGATTATTTAGTTGATAGACGTAATGGATTAAAAATAAACGTAAGTGAGTCAGAAATAGCTGAGTCTGCTAAAACAAGCAAAAATAAAGCCAAAGCTGTAATTGCAACATTACTTAAAAAAGGTTTTGTATTAACTCAAATAGCTGATAGTTTTGCAATAGCAACTGGTGGAGCTAGTTATTATAGAAATAAAGTCAATGCTTATTTAAAACAAGGATTAAGTAAAGCAGATGCAGAGGCTAAAGCTTTTGAAGATTTCAAAGCTAAGTCTGAAGAGTCTCAACAGTCTTCTGATCCAAGTAAAATATCTCAACAACAAGCTAGCACAGCTGGTAAAGTTATATTAGCGTTTGCAAACACGCCTAGTCAATATTCAAGAATAATGAAAAAAGCTGGTTTAGATATTGTTAATGGAAGAGGCGATTGGAAAGACAATGTTAGTAAAATACTTTATTACGGAGCTTTACAAAACATAATATTTACCACACTACAATCTGCTTTATTTGCAGTTGCTTTTAATGACGATGAAGAAGAACAACAATCATTTTTAGAAAAGTATAAAGGAGCTAAAACAATAAACAGTATGTCTGATAACATACTTAGAGGACTTGGAGTTGGAGGTGCCGTGGTATCAACATTGAAAAATATAGCTGTAGATATTTATGATAGATCTCAAAAGAAAAGACCTGAATATGCTGACGTTGCTTTAAAATTATTAGATGTTTCTCCTCCTGTAGATATTAAAGTAAGCAAGTTTAGACAAGGTATGACTACTTGGGAATATGGTAGAAAAGATCCAGAAGCTAAAGATCCTTTTAATATAAATAATCCAGCTTATGAGGCGGCAGCAAAAGTAGTGGCATCTACAACTAACGTGCCACTTGATAGGTTATATCAAAAAGTAGAAAATATTAAAGGAGCTCTAGATGATGACAACGAAAATTGGAAACGTGTAGCTATGGGACTTGGTTGGCCTGAGTGGCAGTTGATGTCTGAAAAGCAAAGAAAAGAAGATAGAAAACAAAGAGCTTTAAAAAGAAAAGAAGCAAACACAAGAAGATATTTTTACAAACCTGTTTTAAACGAAGAAGGTTATAAAAAACAAAAAATAAAACAAGATACAGAAAAGTATTTTAAACTAAACAAATCTGAACAAGTAAAAAAGCTAGATAGTTTGGGACTATCTAATAAAGAAATAAAGTCTTTAAGATACGAAAAAGACAGAGTAAGTAAACTTTTAGAATTAATGGAAAAATGAAAATATCTGAAAACACAGAATTTAAAATAGATATAAAAACTGTAATTGGAATAATAATGTTAACAACAACTCTTGTTGGTATGTATTATACTTTACAAGACGATATAGAGGTAGCTAAAAACTTACCACCAGTTGAAGTGGGTAGGCTAGAGTATGATTTAAAAGAAAAGTGGAATCATGAAAACATTGAAGACGTTTTACAAAGAGTTAATATGTTGGAGCAAGTTGACGATGTTATATTTGAAGAAATAGATGTTTTATCTGGTTTAGTTAAAGACGGTACAGAAAGTGACGGCAAACTACAAGAGCTTCAAAAAAGGCTAGAAGACTTGCAAAAAAGAAAACCAACTGTAATAGTTAAAGAAGTTCAAGTAGGTAAAAAACGTAGATAATGGGAAAAATTAGTCCAGCTTGTAAAGCTGCAGCAAAAAAGAAATTTAAAGTATGGCCTTCAGCTTACGCTTCAGGTTGGGGTGTTAGGTGCACAAAAAAAGGTGGTCCACAAAACATGAAAAGTAAAAGAAAATGAGATTAAGAAATAAATGTAAAGCAGCTTGGAAAGCTTGGGAAAAACCTTATTTAGAAAAATCAGGTGGCAAAGAAGAAGCTGCAAGAGAAAAAAGAGAGTTTTATTGTGACAATGGTACAATAAAAATGCGGCCAACAGATGATGCTGATGTACCTTTTACTGATAAACAAATAAGAAAGCAAAATAAAAAATAATGGAAGCTAAACAAATGAGAGAAGTAGTTAGTCAACTAAAAAAAGCATCTAAAATGCACGCTCAACAAGCTGCTAAAATAGAAAGTATGTTAAAAAAAATGACTAAGAAAAAATGAAAAAACGTGGTGGTGAATATCGCGGAACGTTAAAAGCTAGAATAAACAAACTTTACGGTGGTGATGTTACTTGTAGTAAAGTAAAAAAACTAAAATCAAGAGATAAAGCTACTAAAAGAGATGTTCAGTTAGCTAATTGGTTTATAAATATGCATAGTTGTGGAAAGTAATTTTAAAAACTTTGATTTAAGTAAATTAAAAATGCAAAAACCACCTAAAAATAACTCGTTAGAGACTTTTAGAGAAATACAAAATCTAGCTAAAACTAAAGAAAATCCCAAGTTTGTTAAAGAAAATGATGATATGATAAAGGTTTTTAGTAATTTTGCAACTAAAAACAATTATAAATTTCCTAAACAAATAATTAAAGACATGTCATTAGATGCTTATGATAATGTTATTAAAAAATTAAAGTTTCACTTTAATAGGCCAAGACCTAAAGAGCTTGCTAAACAATATGGTATAAAGTTAAATGATATTGAATTAAAGTCTATGAAAACACCTGCATATCCATCAGGACACTCTGCTCAAAGTAGATTTATAGCTAAATATTTAAACGATTTAAACAATACTAACAGTTTCACTTCTTTAGCAGAAAATATATCTGACAGTAGAAATGTAGCTAAAACTCATTATAAATCAGACTCAGATTTTGGTAAAAAAATTGGAGATATGTTATACGATTATATTAAACAAAATGGCAAAGAAAAGACCTGAATGGAAAGACAGTAAATATGCAGATGCTAAAGGTAAGTTTAAAGAACTATCTTGTGGTGATTTAGCTAGTTGGTTAATAAAATCTAGAAAAGGAAATAAAAAAGCTATTGTTGGTAGTTTAAATCAACAAATAGTTTTTAATCGTAAAAAAAATCCTAGTTATGCTAAAAAAATGAAGTGTGCTAGAAATACAGCAATGAAAAAATTAGGTGATGGCAAAAAAGATTAAAGGTGGAGGCACTAAAAAAGTATGTTTACCTGCTGCAAAAGTAAGATCAATGAGTAAAGAGCAAAGACGTAAAGTAGTTGCTGCTAAAAAGTCTGCTGCTGCTAAAGGTAAATATAAAAGATCTAGCAAAAGTAATGTTAAAGGCGCTCGTAAAAAAGGTGCTACACTTAGAGATTGGTTTGAAAAAGAAAACTGGATAAATGTAGAGACAGGACAGCCATGTGGATCATCAAGTAGAATTAGA
>TARA_R110002012_G_scaffold321908_1_pt1 | contig 22110 bp, 21 predicted proteins | sample TARA_R110002012 | Tara Oceans TARA_R110002012 (sample SAMEA4396515) | marine metagenome | biome: Westerlies Biome; feature: [DCM] deep chlorophyll maximum layer (ENVO:01000326); material: water (ENVO:00002006), including particulate matter (ENVO:01000060) such as... | depth 40 m | reverse complement strand
CCCCCGCCCCTCTCCCGCCGGGAGAGGGGATGTGTCTGCTTTTCCGGTTTGCGTCAGCCCCCGGCCCCGCTAGCGTCGGGGGATGACCCAGTCTTCTGTTGCCGCCCCGCCGCCGAACCGTATGCGCGCCCTGCTGTCGTCGCTGAGTGTGCGGGTGCTGGCGGCGCTGGCGCTGGGGCTGGCGGCGGGGGCGGCGGCGGAGGTCTGGGGGATTCCGGGCGGGACCGGGACCACGGGCATGATCGACGCGGTGGGGCAGCTGTGGCTGAACGCCCTGCGCATGACCATCGTGCCGCTGGTGTTCTCGCTGCTGGTCGTGGGCATCGCCTCGATTTCCGATGCGGCCCATACCGGGCGGCTGGCGCGGCGGGCGCTGGTCTGGTTCCTGGTGCTGATCTCGGCGGTCACCGTCTATGCGGTGGCGGCGGCCTATGGACTGCTGGCGCTGTGGCCGATCGATCCGGCGGGCGGGGCGCGGCTGCTGGCGGGGATTCCGTCGGCCCCGGACAATATCGGCGCGGTCGCCCCGTTCTCGGAATTCGTCAAGACCATCGCGCCGTCCAATGTGCTGCGGGCCGCGACCGAGGACGCCATCCTCGGGCTGGTGGTGTTCGCCGCCTTCTTCGGCTTTGCGCTGACGCGGCTGCCCGACCGGCTGAAGGTGCCGCTGGTGACCCTGTTCGAGGCGATCAGCGAGGCGATGATCGTCATCGTGCGCTGGGTGCTGCTGGCCGCGCCGGTCGGGGTGTTCGCCCTGGCCATGGGGGTGGGGCTGAGCGCCGGAGTCGCCGCGGCCGGGACCCTGGCCCACTATGTGGCCATCGTGTCGCTGAGCGTGATCGGCATGATCCTGATCTGCTATCCGCTGGCGGTGGGGTTCGGCCGGGTCGGCCTGGCCCGGTTCGCCCGCGCCGTGGCCCCGGCCCAGGTGGTGGCGGTCTCGACCCAGTCGTCGCTGGCCAGTCTGCCGGTCATGGTCGAGCGCGCGGTCGACGAGCTGGACGTCAGCCGCCAGACCGCCGGTCTGGTGCTGCCGCTGGCGGTGGCCCTGTTCCGCATGACCAGTCCGGTCGCCAATCTGGCCGTGGTCATCTATTGCGCCCACCTGTTCGGGCTGGAGCCGTCGGCGGGCCAGATCATCGCGGCCATGCTGACCTCGATCCTGATCAGCATCGGCTCGGTCGGCCTGCCCGGCCAGATCAGCTTCTTCGCCAGCATCGCCCCGATCTGTATCGCCATGGGGGTGCCGCTGGAGATGCTGCCCCTGCTGCTGGCGGTCGAGGTCATCCCCGACATCTTCCGCACCGTCGGCAATGTCACCGCTGACCTGACCGTGACCCGCATCGTCAGCCAGGGCGAGGGGACGGCGGGCTGAGCGAGGCCTGATCTGCCACTTGACCGCGTGTAACCTGTAGGTGATATGTAACCTCAGGGTGACACGGAGGGTGCAGATGGACAGTGATGGATTGATGCGGCGCGAGCGCGGGCGGCGCAGGCTCGAGATGGCGGGTCTGACGGCGACGACGCTGGGCCTGCTGACGCTGGGTGTCACGGTGGCGGCGGGCGACGCGCTCGGCCCGCACGATGACGCCGTGTTCGGGGGCGGGCTGGCCTTGATGGTCGGCGGGGCCGTGACCGTGCTGGCGGCGTGGCGGCCCCGCGCGGACCGGCAGGCGCTCAGGGCGCGCGAAACCCGGCGCGACCGGACGCAGCGGGCGCGGGCGCGACAACTGGTCGGTCTGTCGTTCGGCACGGTGGGGATGCTGATCGTGTCGACCCTGGCCGTCTGGCGGGTCACGCAGGGCACCGGCGACCGGCATGACCTGATGTTCGCGGCGCTGGCGGCACTAATGGCCTGGATGGTGTCGTTGATCGTGATGGGCTGGGACGGCGGGTCGCGACGGGACCGCAAATGGCTGGAGGACGAGCTGACGCGCGAGTGGCGCGGACGGGCCATGGCGCTGGGGTTTCTGGTGCTGCTGGCCGGGATGAGCGGGCTGTATCTGATCGGGTTGTGGCGGCCGGAGCTGGCGATGATCGGCTTTCCGGCGGTGCTGATGGGCAGCGGCGCGGCGGCGGGGCTGCGGTTCGCCTGGCTGGACCATCAGGCGGAGGCGGGCGATGCTTGAAGCTCCTGATCCGCTGGACGACCGGGCGCTGGTGCGGGCCGAGCACGACCGGCAGAGGCGCTATGTTCTCGGCGTCGCCGGCCTGTCACTGGGGGCGGGTTTCGCGCTGGCGAGTGGTCTGGTGCTGGCGCTGGTCCCTCCCGACGAGGTTCCCTTTCCAGTGTGGATTCTCTGGACGGGCCTTGTGCTGTCGACGATGGCTCTGGCGGTATCGGTCCAGGTGCTGCGCCGGGCGCAACCGGACCTGACCACTGACCGGCTACTGGCCGGGGAGGCGCATGGCGACAGGCTGCAGCGTAACCGCAATCATGGCCTGCTCTACATGATGCTCCCGATGATGCTGATGTTGATCTACGGCGGAAGCGCCGCATGGAAGGTGACGACCGGACAGGTCGGGCCGGGAAACTGGACCCCCTGGATCATGGCCCCCATCGCCGGCCTGCTCCCGATCATTCTGGGTCTTACGCTCGCCGGCATAGGCACCCGGCCAAGCCCGAAGATGCGGCGTCATCTGGACGACGAACAGACCCAGATCCATCGCCGCGATGCCCTTTCACTGGGCTATCTGGTCATTCTGGGTGGGGCGACCGCCCTGTATCTGACCGGCCTGTGGCGGGTCGAGATCGCCGTCACCCTGATGCCGTTGGTGCTGGCGATCGGAGTCCAGGCCGCGGCGGTTCATTTCGTTCTTATGGAACGCAAGGCCGAGCGTCTTGGCTGATCCCCGACTGGGCACGCACCTGAAGGCGGCGCGGACGGCGGCCGGGCTGACCCAGGTCGAGCTGGCCGGATTGGCCGGGGTGTCGCGCAAGACCATCAATACGGTCGAGAACGGCGTGTTCGTGCCTTCGACCACCCTGGCCCTGTCGCTGGCGCGGGCGTTGGGGACCACGGTCGAGGCCCTGTTCTTCCTGACAGACTGACCGGCCCGGTCACGTTCGGCTTGACTCCCTCGTACAGTATGCGGCATACACTGTACGGCACACACTATGTGACGTGAGTGGAGACTGGAATGGCCGTCGATCCCGACCTGTTTGAAACCATGCGGCTGGAGCTGCGGCGCGGGTCGCTGGTGCTGGCCGTGCTGGCCTGCCTCAGGACCGAACGCTACGGCTATACGCTGCGCCAGGCCCTGGCCGCCGACGGGCTGGAGATGGAGGAGAGCACCCTCTATCCGCTGCTGCGCCGGCTGGAGAGCCAGGGGCTGCTGAGCAGTGAATGGCGCGAGGAGGAGAAGCGCAAGAAGCGTTTCTACGTCCTGTCGCCGATGGGCACGGCCATGCTGGCCGCCCTGACCGACGAATGGCGCGGCATCAACGCCTCGCTCGACAAGCTTCTTTGAACATTGAAATCCGAACGCCGGGGGAACCGACATGGACATGATTGACCGCTATCTGAACGCCGTCGCCGCGCAGCTGCCCGCTGACGAACGCGCCGACATCATCGCCGAACTGCGCGACCTGATCCTGAGCCGGTTCGAGGCCCGGGAAGAGGAATTGGGCCGGCCTCTGACCGGGGACGAGCAGGAGGACATCCTGCACGAGATCGGCCATCCGCTGGTCGTCGCGGCGCGCTATCGCAAGGGGCCGGACGCGCTGGTCGGGCCCGAGCTGTTTCCCTACTGGCTGTTCGGGGTCAAGGCCGGGCTGCTGATCCTGCTGGCCGTGCAGGCGCTGGGGCTGCTGGTGCGGGTGCTGACAGGCCCCGAGGATATCGCCCAGGCCATCAGCCAGGCCATCAACGGCCTGATCGGCAGCGGCCTGACCCTGATCGGGGTGGCCACGGTGGCCGCGGCGGTCGTCGAACACTACGGCCTGCGACCGAAATGGTTGACCCAGTGGCGGGTCAAGGATTTGAGCGCTTTTGGCCTGTCGGATCCGGCGATCTGGAGCGCGGCCATGAGTGGCGGCCTGGGCCAGGACGGGGGCCACGATGGGAGCAAGGGCGGGGGCAAGTCCGCCTGGACCGGGTCCGGCCTCAACTGGTCGGGGCGCGGCTGGTCGCGGCGCGGGGGGCGGGCCTGGCCGGGCAGCGAACATCTGCTGTCGCTGGTCGCCAACGGTCTGTTTGCGGCCTGGTGGACCGGTCTGATCTACGCCCCCGGCCTGATGCAGATCCGTGTCGACGGGGCCGAGTCCGTGGTCAGCGGCGGGCCGATCTGGGCGGCGTTGCACACCACCATTCTGGTCTATGTGCTGGCACGAATGGCAAGCGACCTGTTCGGCCTGCTGCGACCGCAGGCGGTGCGGCTGCTGGCGGTGGCCCAGATCGCCGTGGCCGCGGGCGGCCTGTGGCTGGCGCATCTGATCTTCGAGGCGCGCCACTGGTTCACCCTGACCCTGGACGGCGAGAGCACCCGCATCGAGGGCTATGTGCCGATCGTGTGGGATCATGACGGACTGGCCTGGCTGGGCCTGCACGGCCGTACCCTGACCGATATGAGCCAGGACCTGGCCATGGTCCTGAGCTGGGGTCTGGCGCTCATCGCCCTGGGCCTGATCTGGGAGATGCTGACCGCGACCTGGCGGCTGGTGCGGGGCTGAGACCACGACGGTACCGGTCGGGCGGGGGTGTTCGCCATCCCCGCCCATCCATGTCCGAAAACCGCGAGACATCGGCGGGGCGAGGGTTCAGTCTGGGGTCATGGACACGCCGCCGCCCCTCGATCAGGACGCCTGCTATCGCGCTGTCGTCACCCGCGACGTCCGTTTCGACGGGCGCTTCTTCGGCTGTGTGAAGACGACCGGGATCTATTGCCGTCCGGTCTGTCCGGCGCGGACACCGAAGCGCGAGAACATGAGCTTTGTCGCCACGGCGGCAGCGGCCGAAGAGGCGGGGTTTCGGGCCTGCCTGCGCTGCCGACCCGAAACGGCCCCCGACCTGGGCGCGTGGCGTGGCACCTCCAACACCGTCAGCCGGGCCCTGGCCCTGATCGAGGCGGGGGCACTGGACGACAGTGACGTCGACGCCCTGGCCGGGCGGCTCGGGGTCGGCGAGCGTCAGCTGCGGCGGCTGTTCCGTCAGCATCTGGGCGCGGCCCCGGTCAGTGTGGCCCAGACCCGGCGGGTATTGCTGGCCAAGGCCCTGCTGCACGAGACCGACCTGACCATGGCCGAGGTGGCCCATGCCGCGGGCTTCGGCAGCGTGCGGCGCTTCAACGAGACCTTCCAGACCCTGTACGCCCGTCCGCCCTCGGCCCTGCGACGTCGGGCCGAGCGCCCCTCGGATGGCGGCGTGAGGCTGAGCCTGGCCTACCGACTGCCCTGTGACCTCGGTGCGCTGATGGCGGCCCTGGCGGCGCGGGGGGATACGGTCGAGGGCGCACGCTGGACGCGGGCGCTGACACCGGACATCGACGGGACGGGCGGGCAGGTCGCGGTCGAACCGGCCGCACCCGGGCGGCTGACGGTGACGGTCGAGGCCGGGGACCTGAAGGTTCTGCCGGGCGTGCTGGCGCGGGTGCGGCGGGTGTTCGACCTGTCTGCCGATCCGGAGGCCATCGCCCGCGATCTGTCGGTCGATGCGCTGCTGGCCCCGCTGGTCGCGGCGCGGCCGGGTCTGCGGCTGGCGGGCGACTGGATCGACACCGGCGACGACGCCCCCAGTGACCGTCTGGACGGGGCCGGGCCGGCCCTGCGGCGACGGGCCGAAGGCTGGCGACCGTGGCGGGCCTATGGCGCGCTGCACCTGACGCTCGCCGGCATCAACGAAACTGATCTGGATCAGATGGAGACGACCGATGGCCGCCAGGCAGCCTGAACAATTGACCCTGGACCGGATCACCACGCCGGTCGGCGAACTGTTGCTGGTCACCGACGGCGACGGGGCTGTGCGGGCGCTGGACTTCGACGATTTCGAGGACCGGCTGATGCGGTTGCTGACGCGCCATTACGGGCCGGTGGTGCTGACCCCGGGACGGGCCCCGGCCGCGGTGCGGGCGGCGATCGACGCCTATTTCGGCGGCGACCGGCGGGCGCTGGACGGGCTCACGGTGCGCACCGGCGGTACCGAATTCCAGCGCCAGGTGTGGGCCGCGCTGCGGGCGATTCCGACCGGAGAGACGCGCAGCTACGGCCAGCTGGCGGCGGCGATCGGCAAGCCGAAGGCGGTGCGGGCCGTGGGGCTGGCCAACGGGGCCAACCCGGTCGGCATCATCGTGCCCTGTCACCGGGTCATCGGGGCCGACGGCAGCCTGACCGGCTATGCCGGGGGACTGGAGCGCAAACGCTGGCTGCTGGCCCATGAGGGCGCGACGCTGATCTGACGCCTTTCACCCCTTGCATTCGTCTCTCACGGGACTACATTGGAGTAGCTTATGCTAACTTTGAGCATAAGTCCCGCAAGGAGGCGGATATGGTGGACGGCCACGACACCCGGATGTTCGGACTCTCGGAGTCCACGGCGCGCGAGACCGCGCCGGTCTGGGACAAGGTCAAGGATTTCGTCACCCCGATGGAGTGGCCGGCCCAGGCCGAGCTGATCGTCGAGATCAACCGGCTGAAGCGCGAGCGCGACGCCGTCATTCTGGCCCACAACTATATGACGCCCGAGATCTTCCACGGGGTCGGCGACTATGTCGGCGACAGCCTGGGTCTGGCCAAGGAGGCGGCCCGGTCCAGCGCCAGGGTGATCGTTCAGGCCGGCGTGCATTTCATGGCCGAGACCTCAAAGATCCTGAGTCCGGAAAAGACCGTGCTGATCCCGGACCTGCGCGCCGGCTGTTCGCTGGCAGCCTCGATCACCGGGGCCGATGTGCGGCTGATCAAGCAACGCTATCCGGGCCTGCCGGTGGTCACCTATGTGAACACTACCGCCGATGTGAAGGCCGAGACCGACATCTGCTGCACCAGCGCCAATGCGGTGCAGGTGGTGGAATGGGCGGCGAAGGAATGGGGCGTCGATCGCGTCATCCTGATCCCCGACGAATTCCTGGCCCGCAATGTCGCGGCCCAGACCCCCATCGGCATCATCGCCTGGAAGGGCCGCTGCGAGGTGCATGAGCGCTTCACCGGGGCCGACATCGCCGAGATGCGGGCGGCGTATCCGGATGCGGAAATCCTGGCCCATCCGGAATGCCCTGAAGACGTGCTGGCCGCCTCGGACTTTGCCGGCTCGACCGCGGCCCTGATCGACCATGTCACCGCGCGCCGCCCGAAACAGGTGGTACTGCTGACCGAATGTTCGATGGCGGCCAACGTCGCCGGCGAGGTCGAGGGGGTCCAGTTCATCGGCCCGTGTAACCTGTGCCCGCACATGAAGCGGATCACGCTGGAGAACATCCGCGACTGCCTGCTGAAGATGCAGTTCGAGGTCACCGTACCCGAGGCCATGATCGCCCCGGCGCAGCGGGCGGTGCAGCGGATGGTCGATCTGCCGCCGCCGGCGGTTCCGGCGCGCTATGACATGGTCAAGGCCCGCCACCATGTCGCCGTGGAGTTGATCTGATGCACTATGTCGCGCCGGTCCGGCTGGTGACCATGATCGACAGGCGCAGCCTGCGGCTTCTCGCCCTGCTCGCCTTGTGGCTGCGGTCGGAAAAGGCCACGTCCCCGGGATGACAGACAACCACACGCCCCGCCCCGGCCCCTGGGATCCCAAGCCGGAGCCGGCCACCGCGCCCGGCGTCACGGCGAACACAAATGCGCCCGCCCGTGCGTCCGGGTCGCCGCTGGACAAGGGTCAGTCGCTGGTCTGGGCCCTGATCTCGACCGCGCTGCTGGGTGGCTTCATCTGGTATCTCAGTGGCAGCTGGATCGTGGCCGCAGCCGCGATCTGGGGGCTGCTGGTACATGAATACGGCCATGTGCTGGCGATGAACCGCTACGGCATGGGTCCGGCGAAGATCTACATCATTCCCTTCTTCGGCGGCCTGGCGCGCGGTCAGAGGATGGCGAGCAGCGAGTGGGACGGGGTCAAGGTGTCGCTGGCCGGTCCGGCCTTCGGTCTGCTGGCGACCCTTCCCTTCTTCGGCCTCTATCTGGCGCTGGGCGGGACCGGCTGGCTGCTGGGCGCGGCGGTGATCGCGGCGATCAATCTGGTCAACCTGGCCCCGGCCCCGCCGCTGGACGGCTCACGGGCCCTGGGGCCGGTGCTGGCCCGCATTCATCCGATGGTCGAGATGGGGGCCATGATCGCCATGGGGCTGATCGTGGTGCTGTGGGGTCTGCTCAGCGGCCGGTTTATTCTCGCGGTGTTTCTGGGTCTGGCCTTGATCGGTCATCTGCGCCGCGGTGCCTGGCGACCGGAAGGGCGCACGCTGAGCTGGCGCGAGGCCGGGTTCAGCGTCGGCCTGTTTCTGGTCACCGCCGTCGCCTGTGTCGGCGTGGGTCTGGTCGCCCTGATCCCCCTCGGCGACGGGACCCTGTCCGGGGCGCTGGATATCAGCCGTGCCTATCTGGGAGTCAGCCGGTGAGTCGCCAGTTCCATGACGGACCGGTGATCGTCGGCGGCGGCCTGGCGGGTCTGTCGGCGGCGCTGGAAGCCGCCCCGCACAAGGTGCTGGTGGTGACGCCCGCGCCGCTGCTGGAAGCCTGCTCCTCGGCCTGGGCCCAGGGCGGGGTGGCAGCGGCCCTGTCCGCTGGCGACGCCCCGGCCCTGCATGCGACCGATACCGAGGCGGCGGGCGCCGGACTGGTCGAGGTCGAGACGGCGCGAATCCTGACCGGGGATGGACGCGAGACCGTCGAGTGGCTGGCCGGACTGGGGGCCCCGTTCGACCGGGATGCGGCTGGCGGCTTCGAGGTCAGTCTGGAAGCGGCCCATTCGACGGCGCGGGTGGCGCGGGTCGGCGGTGACGGAGCCGGGCGGGCCATTCTGTCGGCCCTGGTGACGGCGGTACGCGCGGCGGATCATATCGAGGTCTGGGAAGACGGTCGGCTGACCGGTCTGATCCAGGACGCCACCGGACGGGTGCGGGGCGTTCGCGTCGTGCGTGGAGAGCGGACTGTCGAGGTCATGGCCCCGGCCGTGGTGCTGGCGACCGGCGGGGCGGGTGGCCTGTTCGCCATGACCACCACACCCGCTGCCCTGAAGGGCGAGGGCATGGCCCTGGCCTGGCGGGCCGGGGCGGAAATTCTCGATCCGGAGTTCGTCCAGTTCCATCCGACGGCCATGGATGTCGGGCTCGATCCCATGCCGCTGGCGACCGAGGCGCTGCGTGGCGAGGGCGCGCGCCTGATCGACGGGGCCGGACGGTTCCTGCTGGGCCCGGCGGCCGATGCCGACCTGCAATCGCGCGATGTGGTGGCCCGGGCCGTTCATGCGGCGCGTGGCGACGGGCGCGGAGCCTATCTGGACGCCCGTACCGCTATCGGGGCCGAGTTTCCGCACGCGTTTCCGGCCGTGTTCGCCGCCTGTATGCGCGCCGGACTGGACCCGCGCGAGACGCCGATCCCGGTGGCCGCGGCGGCGCACTATCACATGGGCGGGATCGCCGCCGGGGCCGACGGCCGCACCAGTCTGCCGGGGCTTTATGCGGTGGGCGAATGTGCCGCGACCGGGGTGCACGGGGCCAACCGGCTGGCGTCCAACTCCCTGCTGGAAGCGGCCGCCTTCGGACGACGCACGGGTAGGGCCGCGGTAGGCGAGGCCCGGGAAACAGGCGAGACCCTGCCGTTGACGGCGACGAACGAGCTGCCGGCGGCGGCGCTGGACGAGCTGCGGCAGGCGATGAGCGATCATGCCGGGGTGGTGCGCGACGCGCCGGGTCTGCAGACGCTGATCGCCCTGATCGACCGACTGGACGACGCCTGGCCGGGAGCCCTGCCCGTGGCGGCCGCGCGCCTGATCGCCGAGGCGGCCCTGGCCCGGCACGAGAGCCGCGGCGGACATTGGCGTTCCGACTATCCGGAGACGGCGGCCGCCGCCGTCCACACCCGGATCCGCAGGGCACAGGCGGCGGACCCGACACCCTCCCGGGCGCTGCCTGACGCCCTGTTCCAGACCGAGGCCGCCCTGACATGATCCGCCAACTGCCGGACCTATTGATCGACCCCGTGGTGCGTCTGGCCCTGGCCGAGGATCTGGGCCGGGCCGGCGATGTCACGGCTCAGGCCTGTATTCCCGAACGGGTCCGGATGAAGGCGGTGTTCGCGGCGCGCAAGCCGGGCGTGCTGGCCGGGATCAGTTGCGTGCGGCTGGCGGTGCTGGCCATGGATCCGAAGGCGAGCATCACCCTGCTGCTGCGCGACGGCGAAGCCTTTGCGGCCGGGACGGTGCTGGCCGAGGTCGAGGCAGACGCCCGGGCCTTTCTGGCGGCCGAGCGCACGGCGTTGAACCTGCTGGGGCGGCTGTGTGGAATCGCCACCCTGACCCGGGCCTATGTCGAGGCGGTCAAGGGCACGCGGGTGCGGATCGCCGACACGCGCAAGACGACACCGGGCCTGAGGGCGCTGGAGAAACATGCGGTGATCTGTGGCGGTGGCGTCAATCACCGCTTCGGACTGGATGACGCCATTCTGATCAAGGACAACCACATCGCCGTGTGCGGCGGGGTGGCCCCGGCCGTGCGCCGGGCCCGGGCGGCGGTCGGCCACCTGATGAAGATCGAGGTCGAGGTCGACAGCCTGAAGCAGCTGGATCAGGCCCTGGCCGAAACGCCGGATGTGATCATGCTGGACAATTTCAGCCTCGAGGACCTGACAGAGGCGGTACGTCGGCGGGCCGCCAGTCCATTCGGGCCGGTGACACTGGAGGCTTCCGGCGGGGTCGATCTGTCGACGGTGAAGGCGATCGCAGAGACGGGCGTCGATGTGATTTCGGTAGGGGCGCTTACGCACTCGGCTCCGGCGCTGGATATCGGTCTGGACGTGTTGCCAGACTGAAGCGCGGCCCGGCCTGCGGGCCGAACAGACGGCCATTGAGCCGCCGCTGTAGCGGTGCATCGATCCAGTGATGGTACAGGGTCGCCGCGATCAGGGTCGAGGCCAGCCCCCCGAACCATAGCCCCCAATCCAGCCAGCTTCCGTCGGCAATCGCTGGAAACTGTTGAAGGATCCGGGGGATGACCAGGCCGAACCAGATCGCGCCGGTCAGGGTGTGGATCATGAACAGGCTGAAGCTGACCCGGGCCCCCCATTCGGCTCCGGGAAGAGGACGGGTCACCGGTGAGGCTCCGCAGCCCAGCACGACGGCGCAGATGGCGAGAATGTTGATCATGTCCGGCCCGGACAGGGCGGCGTTGGCCAGCAGGACCGCGGCCCCGCCGAAGCCGAGGCTGCGGGCCATCACCGGGCTCCAGGCCGCAGTCTGGACCGCGCGGGCCAGGGTCAGGCCAACGAGGAACAGCGGCGCGGCGCGAAAGAAGGCCCACTGGAACGGCAGGTCGAACTGTTGGGTGCCGAACACGGCCAGACTGGTCAGGTTGGCAGCGACGAGGATGAACAGACCCAGACCCAGGGCCGTGCCCGGCCGCCGGATCGGCAGCATCCGTCGCCACAGCATCGGAAAGAAGGCGTAGCAGATCAGCAGGGCCGAGATGGTCCAGCTGGGGATGTTCCAGTGTCCGCCGCCGAGACCGAAGGCGTGCAGCAGCAGGACCTGGGCAGGCAGGCCCGACCACTGGAAATTCTCGGGGTGATGGGAAGCCAGCCCCAGCAGACCTGCCGTGCCGACCATGGCGGCCAGCAGGGCCAGGGTGATGATATGGGTCGGGTAGCAGCGCACGAACCGGCGGGCCCAGAAGCGTCCCAGCGACAGTTTGCCGGTGGCGACGGCGTCGCCATAGGCCTTGGCCAGGACGAAGCCGGACAGCATCAGGAAGAAGTCGGTGGCCAGGTAACCGCGCCCGAGAAAGTCGTGCAGCGTCGCCAGCGCGACCGGAGCCTCGTCGCCGAAATGGAACACCACCACGAACAGGGCCGCAACGAAACGCAAGGCATCGAGGGCTCCACCCCGGATCGCGGACGGTCGGGAGGCGCTGGACGGGCAGACGGGCTGGGCGACAGCGGACATGAACTCGACGACCTGTGTCCCACGGCGGGACCTGAAGGCCGTCTGGCTGCAAGGGTCGGGCCGACCTCCGTTGCGGAGGACCGGGAAACCGTCATTGATTCGCTGGAAGATGCCGCCGTTCGCGTCGCCTTGCGGCGGCAAGGATCAGGCGGCGGGGCGAGTTGCGGTCGGCTGCGTCGTAGCCTGGGCCACGGCGGTCACTGGGGTGGTCGGAGTCGACGGGGCCGGCTGGACCTGCCGCGCTGAAGCGGAAGGGGCCGGTCGGGTCGTGGAAGACTGGGCCTGGGTCTGGGCTGCAGTCGTTGCCGGAGCCGGGACGGGACGCACGGTGACGGCAGGCTCGGCCGGGGCCGGAGCGGAGCCGGTCAGACCTTCCTGGGCCAGGACGAGGCTGTAGGCCACGGCCTGACCGGCCTGGCGAACCGAAGCGGCCGGATCCATGCTGGCCTGGATCAGACGCGGCTGATCGTCGGGGCTGGACGGGCGGGCCGCATAGTTGAACGCGGCGCTGGAACCCGAACGGCCGCCGAAGCGATAGAACAGGTGGCTGCCGACCTGGTTGACCCGGATCAGGGAATTGCGCCAGCGCGGCGAAACATTGGTGGTGTGGAAATGGGTGGCATTGCCGACGGCGGCATAGACGTGGCCGGACAGGGCCCTGGAGGCGACGTCGCGGGCCCGGTTCCAGGCGACGCGGTTCACCGGATTATGCATGGTGCCGTTGCAGGTGAAGCTGAACTGGCAGCCGCTACGACGAGCCGCGCCCTGGAATACCACACCACAGACGCTCTTGGGGAAGGCGGGATGGCGGGCGCGATTGAGCACGACCTGGGCCACGGCCTGCATGCCGTCGCGGCCTTCGCCGCGGGCTTCATAGTAGACGGCCTGGGTCAGGCATTCGAGGTCGCGGGACTCATCGAGCGCATTGCCGAGGTGGAACGGCCGGGCGGCGGGACTGGCCGAGGTCAGGCTAACCCGGCGGAGATTCGATCCCGGCTGGTTGCGGAGCTGCTCCAGCCGCGCGGTGAGCAGCTCGGCCTGACGGTCACGCTGGGCGCTGCCGGCGACGGTATAGGGGTCATGGCGGCGTGCGATGGTCAGGGCGCTGGCGTCGAGGCCACCGGCCGCCGCGGCGAGAGCTTCTTCGGTAAATCCGGCCGAGGTCGCGCCCTCGATACGTTCAGCCTGTGCCCGAACGGTCGTCGCCTTTGCGGCCGATCCGCCCAGATAGGCGCAGCCCACAGTCAATCCCACAAGAACGCCAAATGCTGCTGCTGCCGTGGCGGGCCGGATCCGGGCCGCACGTTCGACGCGCAGAGATACGCTCTGATGTGAGAAATGCGACAAAGGCTCGAACCTGTTCAGCAGGGCGCAATGCCGCCCCTGAAATTCTCAATTCGGTACTGGTCGACCTACCCAAGCAAGTCGCGGTCCAGCGCCGGATACCGACGGTCAGTAAGGAACCAACTGCCGGGGACGCGCCTTAAGCCAGCCGTTTATGGCGTCAATGTGGTTGATTCGCAATATTTGGGTGCAGTGCAGCATTCTGCCGCATGGCGATGAGAACGGCCAGGCCCCCTCTCCGACGTTTCTAATTTGAGGCCAAGTCAGCGGTCCGAATACTGAATTCTCCCCACAGGATATGTTCTGCGCAACCTTTACCACTCACAGGCGATGATTGTGCGGTGCACAGCCTGTTGCCATGCGTGACTTCAGGGTGACGACGATTTCTGTGGAACGGAACCGAGAACCCCGGCGACACGTTCCAGCTCTACTGTTTCACAGGAAGACCATCATGATTCGATTGACCGCCTTATCTGCCCCCCTTGCGGGCGTTCTCGCCCTGGGCCTGGCCCTGGCCGGGTGCGGGACCACCCTCGAACAGAAGGCTGCTACCGGGGCTGTAGCCGGAGCCGTCGTCGCCGGCCCGGTTGGTGCCGTGGTCGGTGCCGCCACCGGAGCTGTGATCGCCAAGACAGACAAGCCGAACTAGTTCGTTCGTCACCCATGGCCGGAAACGCTCCGAAAGGGTGTTTCCGGTGATGGCGGGGGTGTTCGGGTGTTTACGGCGGGGCAGAAATTTTGCCCCAACCTTGATTTTTGCCACGATTTCCGCTTAGGCACGCCGCCGGCTGAGCGTCGCTCGCCGGTCTGCGGCCATTTTGCCGCCAATCATTAGTTTGGGAATTGCTGACCTCCGCATGAGAGATCTGAAACAGACTGCCTTCACCGACCGTATCGCCACCCAGCAGGAAGCCAAGAAGGCCTTGCTTGCCCGCTTCAAGCCCAAGGCGACGGTGCAGGACCCCGAATTCGACAAGTTGGCGGCCAAACGTGCCGCTGAAAAGGAAGCCCTGCGCCAGCAGCATGAACTGGTGAAGGCCGAGCAACGCCGCGAGCGCGCCGAAAAGGAAGCTGTGCGTCTGGCAGCCGAACGTGAGGCTGAGGAAGCGATGGAAGCCGAGAAGCGCGGTGCCCGCAAGGAACGCAAGGCCGTGTCCAAGGCCGACCAGAAGGCGGCCCGTGATGCCCGTTACGCCGCCCGCAAGGCGCGGCAGCGCTAGACCATTTTTGTTTCAGGTCGACTCGACCTGAATCCAAAAAATGGTCCAGATTCAAACTGGAGCGAAATCTGAGCCGAGTTGAACTGCGTCCAACTCAACCGATTTCGCTCTAGACCTGCTCCGCGAAAAAGGCCCGACCTCAGCCCGGCGGCTCTCCCCCGTCGGCCGGGGCGGGATCCTGTAGTATCCGGCTGAGCTGATCGGCCGAATAGGGTTTGCGCAGGAACGGCCAGGGCGCATCGGTCAGCGCCTCGTCGACATCATCGCCCGCATAGCCCGAGGTCAGGATGATCCGCATCTCGGGATAGTCGGCGGCACAGGTCCGGGCCAGTTCGATGCCTGTCATTCCGCCGGGCATGACCACATCGCTGAGCATGACGTCGAAGCGTTCGACCTTGAGCCGTTTGAGCGCCTCGGGGGCTGTCTCCACGGCCTGGACGATCAGGCCCAGTGCTTGCAGCAGCTCGACAGCCACCGCGGCGACGCCGACATCATCCTCGACCAGTAACAACCGTCGCCCGGAGGGCATGGCGCGCGCAAGGCCGGTTGTAGGCTCGGCCAGGACCTGCGTCCGGTCCCGTAGCGGTGGCAGATAGATGTGGATGTCCGTCCCCTTACCCACCGATGAGGATATCCGGGCCGTGCCACCGCTTTGGCGGGCAAAGCCATAGACCTGGCTGAGACCCAGGCCGGTTCCCTTGCCGACGGCCTTGGTGGTGAAGAAAGGCTCGAACACCCGGGCGATGACCTCGGGGGGCATGCCCGATCCCGTGTCTGATACGGTGATGCAGACATAGTCCCCTGGGACGAGCTCGCTGATCTCATCGGCCTTGACCGCGCAGGAGTGGGTCTGGACCATGACCCGGCCCTTGTCGCCCAGGGCGTCGCGGGCATTGACCACGAGGTTGAGCAGGGCCGCCTCGAACTGACCCGGATCGACGCTGACCCGGGCCCCGCCGCGACGCAGTTTCAGCTTGAACTCGATCGCCTCGCCGACGGCCCGGCGCAGCAGGGGTTCGCTCTCGCGGATCAGGGTGTTGAGATCGACCGCCTCGGGACGCAGGGTCTGGCGTCGCGAGAAGGCCAGCAGCTGATGCGTCAGCCCCTCGCCGCGTCGCGCGGCGGCCAGGGCGGCCTCGCCCAGCTTCTTGCGCTTGGTCGCGTCGTCGGGCGAGCGCAGGATGATGTCCAGAGCCCCGATGACCACGGTCAGCAGATTATTGAAGTCATGGGCCACGCCACCGGTCAGCCGCCCGACCGCCTCCATGCGCTGGGCATGCATCAGATCGGCTTCGGCCTTGGCTTTTTCGGCGAGAGCCTCGCCGACGCGTTCTTCCAGAAGTTCATTGATACGCTTCAGGTCGTCTGCGGCCCGCTTGGAATCGGTGACGTCCAGGCTGGCTCCGACATAGCCCCGGAACACACCGGCGGCATCAAAGCGGGGAATGCTCTCGCAACGTAACCAGCGCAAACCCAGTTTCTTGTGATCGATCCGGAGCATGCCCTCGAACCGGTGGTGGCCCTTCATGGCCTTGATGAAGGCTTTCGAAAACGGCTCGATGTCGTCGGGATGGGCCAGCTTCTTCCAGCGGGCTCCCATCAGTTCGCCGACGTCGACCCCGAAGACGGTCTGGTAGCGCTTGTTGGCGAAGGTGATCCGCGTCTCCGGGTCGGTCATCCAGATGAACACCGGCGCGCTGTCTGCGACGGTGCGGAAACGGGCTTCGGATTCGGTCAGGAGGTTTTCGGCCTGAACCCGGGCGGTCTCATCGCGCATCGTCAGCACCGCGCCGATGGAAATGCCGTCGTCACCGATCACCGGACGGGCATTGCCGACGGCGACCACTTCGCTGCCGTCGGGCCGGCGGATGCGCCAACGGGCACCGGTGACGATTTCGCCGTTTCGAACTGCGCGGGTCAGTGGCAATTCTTCGGACGGATAGGGTCGGCCGTCCTCGGTGAACAACTGATAGGTCTCGGCGTAGTCATCCGGCCCCGTACCGAGGGCCTCGATACCGTGCTGACGCCGGGCGGCGTCGTTGATGAAGGTGATCCGGCCCTCGGGGTCGGTGACGATCACCCCTTCGGCCAGCTGTCCCAGGATGGCGTCCCGTTCGGCCGCGCTGGCGGCCAGGCGGGCGTTGGACTCGCGGATGTCGGTGATGTCGAACGACATACCGACATAGCCGAGGAAGCCGCCCCGGGTGTCCAGCCTGGGATTGACCGCGACCCGCATCCAGCACCAGTCACCGTTCGCATCGGCGAAACGGGCTTCGAACCCGTAGGGCAGACGGTAGGGACGTGCGGCGTCCTGGTGGGCCGCGACTTCGGCGAGGTCGTCGGGATGAACGGTTTCGCGCCAGACTCCTCCCAGGATCTGATCCGCCGGCCGACCATAGAATTCGACCAGGGCCTGATTGACGAATTCGACTTCGCCCGTGGCATTGGTCAGCCAGACGGGCGACGGGGCCTTGTCGGCCATCAGGCGGAACCGGGACTCGCTCTCGCGCAGGGCCGCCTCGATCTGGCGATGCTCCGTGACGTCGACATTGACGCCGATCATGCCCTGGAAGGTCCCGTCGCTGTGGTGATGGGGCCGGGCCTGGGTCAGGAGGGTGCGCCAGCTGCCATCGTAGCGGCGGAATCGGGCCTCGGTCTCGAACGGCACCTGAAGCCTGAAGGCGTCGGTCGCAGCCTGCCGAACACGGTCGCGGTCATCCGGGTGAACGGTCTCGATCACGTCGAAGGTCTCGACCTCGCCAGTGACGTTCCAGAATTCCCTCTGGGCCCGGTTCAGGTGAACGCAGCGGCCTTTTGTATCGCTCATCCACAGCATGACCGGGGCATGTTCGTTGATGATCTCAAGCCGACTCTCGGGGTCACCCCCGAGCGCGCGAGCGGTCCGCAGGTCCTCGAACGTGGCGTCGAGGCGCAGCAGGGTCTTGCGCAACGCGGCCGTAACGACGGTGGAAAACAGGGCGACGATGACGAAATCGACGGGCGCGACGGGACCCGCGCTACGGATCAGGTCCACCTCGACGCCCTGCAGACGGAGCAAGGTCCAGCCGCCGGCCAGGGCGACGGCCGTGGCCACGAAGCCCGCTGTTCGTCCTCCGGCGAGGGCCGCCAGGATGACGGCGGGCAGAAGGATCAGCATGCCTGTCTGGTGGCCGGAGACGATGGTGATGGTCGACCAGACACCGAGCATCGCCAGCATCGAACCGAGTCCGATCAACGTATTCACCCAGCCCGGCTGCGGGCGCAGACGGGCCATCCGGGCGATGCCGGAATCGGTATCCACAATTCGTTTGAGGAGCGTCGTGACGCTCATTCGGCCCCCGCCCTTAACAAGCGACACAGTGCAACACCCTGTCGGGACTTGCGTTCCTTTGATTGGGGAAACGGTCTCCCCACCCTGGCGAGCGAGCGCCGGGCCCCCAACTCTCAAAGTCTGAATGGCACCATTTCCGTCAAGGGAGCAAGTATGACAGCCACTATCGATACCGGTCTGACGAAATCCGAACGTACCGGCGGCGCGCGTGAAAAAGCCGCCTGGATGCTGCGGTCGACGCTGGGCGTGCGCTAGATCGGATCATGCCCTGATGTGGCCGCAGGGCCTGATGTTACCTCGCGCGGGGCGGCTTTCTTCGCCTGAAAAGCGCCGCCAAGCGGGATTAGGGTTGAAGTCGGGTATGATGCCCGACGATGACGGATGCGGACGTGAACCCTTTCGACTGGACATTGGCGCTGAGGCCGGCGCGCAGACTGGTGGCGGCTGCCCCGGTGGCGCTGGCCGTCGTCGGTGTCGCCATGGCCGCCAGTTCCACGCCCCGCCCCGACATCGACCGGCAGGCCGAGGCGGTGGCGCGGATCACCGACGGTGATCTGGGTCCCCGGGGGCTGGCGGCGATGTCGGCCCGGATGGACCCGGCCCAGCTGGCCCTGGCGATCCGCCATGATCCGAACGCCCGTCATGTGGCGCTGCTTGGCTTGACGCCGGGCTGGGAAAGTCTGGCCCTGGCGGGCAAGCCGGGGCTGGATTTGGGGACTTCAGGCCTGGAAGCGCACCGGTTGAACGCGGCAGCTCCCGCCGCCCTGAACTTGCTCCGGCCGGCCCGTGCCTTCGCCTTTCGGACGGCGTCTGTCGCGGATCGCGACCGCGCCTTGCGCTGCCTGACCCAGGCGATCTACTACGAAGCGGGACTGGAGCCGACCGCGGGGCAGGAGGCTGTGGCCCAGGTGGTTCTGAACCGGGTGCGCGACCCCAACTATCCCAATTCGGTTTGCGGCGTGGTGTACGAGGGTGCCGAGCGGGTCACCGGCTGCCAGTTCAGCTTTACCTGTGACGGGGCCCTGGCGCGAGGTCCGGCCAGCGAGCCCTGGAAACGGGCCCACACCGTGGCCCAGCGGTCACTGAACGGATATGTGGCGGCCGATGTCGGCACGGCGACCCACTATCATGCCGACTATGTCCGGCCATGGTGGGCTCCCACACTGAACAAGCTGACCCAGATCGGGGCCCACATCTTCTATCGCTGGAAGGGCCCTGCCGGAGAGACGGCCGCTTTCAGCCAGGCCTATGCCGGTCGGGAGCCGCGCATCGACGAGGCCCGCTTCGCCCGGCCCCGGTTCGAGCCGGCCCTGATGACGAATGCGGCCGGCACGAACGACGGAAATGCCTTGCGTACGGTCGAGATCGACGGTCAGACCCGGGTGGTCGGGGTCGCTTCGCTCGGTGGCCGCCGTCAGCCCAGCAAGGAAGAGATCGCCACGATCAACGCTCGGCTGGCGGAATTCGAGGCTCCGGTACCACCTGCCCGGGTCGCCGCCGTGCCGCCCGGCGTGACCGTGATGGCGGTCGAGGAAATCGGTCGTCCCGGGCGCTGAGCTCGATCCTGCGGGCGACGACTGCAACGGTTAGGCTATAACGGCATTACCCTATACCCCGAGGCGTTTTTCGCCCCTGCAAGGTCGAGTTGTGTCCAGAGACGAAGTGACGAAGCCGAAGCCCTGGACTGAAGCCGAGCGCCTGGCGGCGCTGTATGTCTATGATGTGTTGGACACGGACGCCGAGGCCGAGTTCGACGATCTGGCGACCCTCGCGGCACGGATCTGCGACACGCCGACGGCACTGGTCAGTCTGGTCGCGGCGGATCGTCAGTGGTTCAAGGCCAGGATCGGCCTGGAGGCCGCCCAGACCGGTCGGGACGTATCCTTCTGTGACCACGCCATGCGCGGCGACGAATTGATGGTCGTGCGTGACGCGACGACGGACCCGCGTTTCAGGAACAACGGTCTGGTCACCGGTGTCACCCACATCCGCTTTTACGCCGGTGCGCCGCTGGTGACGCCGGAGGGGCTGCCGCTGGGCAGTCTGTGTGTGATCGACACCCGGCCCCGTCCGCAGGGCCTGACCGAATTCCAGGCCGACGCCCTGACGATGCTGGCCCGTCAGGTGATGAATCTTCTGGAACTGCGGCGAGCGTTGAAGGAACGACGAGAGAGCGAACAGACCACCCGGCGCGCCCTGGAAGCCTCGGAATATGTCGGGGCCTGGGACTGGGACGTGGCCACGGACCGGCTGGTGGCGGATGCGCGCTTTTCCGAGATGTACGGCGTCGACCCGGCGATCGGTCTGGCCGGAGCTCCGCTGGCGACTTTCAACCGCGCCCTGCATCCCGATGACGCCGACCGGGCCCGCGACGAGATCGTCGCCCTTTTGGATAGTGGTGACCTGTATGTCAGCGAATACCGGCTGGCCGTGCCGGGACGGCCGCTGCGCTGGGTGCTGGTGCGCGGACAGGTCTATCGTGACCATGACGGCACGCCGAATCGCTTTCCCGGCGTGGCCGTCGACATCACCGATCGCAAGGCGCGCGAGGCCGAATTGGCCGATGCAGTGACGGCCCTGGCCGAAAGCGAGGCGCAGTTCCGGGCCATCGCCGACTCCATGCCACAAATGGTCTGGGCGACCCGGCCGGACGGATTCCACGACTACTATAATGCCCGCTGGTACGAGTTCACCGGCATGGAGGTCGGTTCGACCGATGGCGAGGCCTGGAACGACATGTTCCATCCCGAGGACCAGGCCCGGGCCTGGGAATTGTGGTGCCATTCCCTGACCACCGGTGATCCCTATGAGATCGAATACCGGTTGCGGCACCATTCCGGCGTCTATCGCTGGGCCCTGGGCCGGGCCATGCCGGTCCGCAACGAGGCGGGCGAGATCGTGCGCTGGTTCGGCACCTGCACCGACATCGACGAAATGAAGCGGATGGACCAGGCTAAGGAGCTGCTGAGCCAGGAACTGAGCCATCGCATCAAGAACATCTTCGCCGTGGTCTCGGCCCTGGTGGCGCTGTCGGCACGACAATTCCCCGAAGCCAAGGCGTTCGCCGCCTCGCTGCGGACCCGTATCAACGCCCTGGGTCGGGCCCATGAGTTCGTGCGTCCGCATACGGACACGTCGAGACCGAGTGTCGGCACCATGACCCTGCATGCCTTTCTGGACTCCCTGTTCCGGGCCTATGCCGACAGCGCCGGGGTGTCACGGATCGTGATCACCGGAGACGATGCGGTATTCGACGACCAGGCCGCGACCTCGGTGGCCCTGCTGTTTCACGAACTGGCCACCAACGCCGCCAAATACGGGGCCCTGTCCGTCGAGGCCGGACGGGTCGAGCTGACCACCCGACGGCAGGAGGATCGCTTCATTCTGACCTGGACCGAGCGCGGCGGGCCGCCGGTTGAGGGTGAGCCGACGCGAACCGGTTTCGGCTCATCGCTGGCGACCCTGTCGGTCGAGGGACAGCTGGGTGGCAGGCTGGAACGCGACTGGAGAGCCAGTGGATTGCAGATGATCATCGACCTGCCGGCGACGGCCCTGTCGCGACGGCGGGCGGCGCAAATTGTCGCATAAGGCTGTGGACCGGAAACCCCAACGGGATAGCGACGTTACCGTTTGAAGAGTATCGCAAATAGTTGAGGTTATCGATTTTACGGCTATGTCGGCACGCATATTGATCATTGAGGACGAGGCCCTGGTGGCCATGGAACTCCGCTTCGTGCTGGAGGACCTGGGTCATGAGGTCGTCGGTACGGCGGCGGACGTCCGCACTGCGCGCGAGCTGGCGAGTGCGGCCGAGGTCGATCTGGCCCTGGTCGATATCCACCTGTCGGACGGTCCCACCGGTATCGAGCTGGGTCGCGAACTGGGCCAGGAGCGGGGCGTAACCGTCCTGTTCATGACCGCCAACCCGGGCATGGTTCATCAAGGCGTGGCCGGCACGATCGGCGTTCTGGCCAAACCCACTGATGAAGCGTCGGTCCAGACAGCGGTCGACTATGCGCTGCGCCGACGTTTGGGCCGGCCGATGGAATACGCCCCGCCGGAGCTGCGGCTGTTCGCCTAGACCATTCTTGTTTCAGGTCGAATCGACCTGAATCCAAAAAATGGTCCAGATTCA
>TARA_R110002012_G_scaffold61090_1_pt1 | contig 22115 bp, 21 predicted proteins | sample TARA_R110002012 | Tara Oceans TARA_R110002012 (sample SAMEA4396515) | marine metagenome | biome: Westerlies Biome; feature: [DCM] deep chlorophyll maximum layer (ENVO:01000326); material: water (ENVO:00002006), including particulate matter (ENVO:01000060) such as... | depth 40 m | reverse complement strand
ATTTTGTCTTATTTTGGGTTTACCAAACCCTGAATTGATGTTGGATTCCGAACCGTTCTATCTCAGTCTAAAGCTCGCAATAACCACAATGGGGAAACAAATTTGAATGTCTGCTTTCTATACAAGCTTACCGTGCTATATACTATGCTAATAGATACAAAACCGGATCAAGTATTGGTTAGTCATTTTCATGAACCATTTCGCTTGTAGGTAATTAACTCCTGGTTGTTTTTGTCGGATATTTGTGTTCTTCGTAAATTATTCATTCTGACAAAAGCTTATTTACTGACAAAATATCCTGAATCGACTTCTTTTAGGAGCTATATTTAATTCAGGCAATTATTACATACCCCTTTTCTTATTTGATAATTTATTGAGGGCAAATGATATATAAAAGGTATAGTCAAGCATCATTTTGAAGTTTCCTTGACCTCAATTAGGAAATATTTTTTACTAAAAGATTTAATAGTCGGATAAGGAATGTAATTTTTTTTAGACTTGGTAGTATTTGCAATTGTTGCGATAATTTTGTCCATTCAGGACTTATAGGTTATTTAAAATCCTGAACGATAAAGGAAAACTTGACTCAAACTCCATTTAGGAAAAATAATTGGAGAGTTAGCAGCAGTAGACCCTGCATTTATATATGTTATTCACTTGATAACAGGTGCTTACGCTTGGATTGATCTAAACTTATCCAAGTACTGAAGATATGAAATTGGTTTCAAAAAATAGGGGCAAAGGATTTCAAGATTTCTGTTTCAAATTTTAAAGAAGAGATTTTCTGTATTGCGTAGGGTTAAGGTCAGTATGCTTTTTGAAGAAATTATTGAAATGTGTCACCTCCGAAAATCCCAGGGCGTAAGCAACACCAGAAACATTCCAGGTACTTTGCCGCAGCAACACCTTCGCTTCCTGTAGCAAACGCTCAGCAATAAGAACTGAAGTGGTCTTTTGGGTAATTTCCTTGACAGCTCTGTTCAAATGATTGACATGTACATTCAGTTGATTGGCAAAGTCAGAAGCTGTTCTAAGTTTCACTGAGGTATGAAGTTCATCAACCGGAAACTGACGCTCTAAAAGCTCTAAAAAGATGGAACTGATCCGCTCTGATGCTGAACTCTTTTTGCTTTTCACAGGAGCGGCTGGCTGCATTTTCAAACCATAATGAATGAGTTCGAAAAGCAGGTTTTTAATCAGATCAAACTTGTATTTGTAATCAGAATCCAACTCTTTCTCCAGTTTGTCAAAAATCACCTGCACTTCTTCCGCTTGTTTATCCGTCAACTCAAAGAGATGTGTTCCATGACTTTGAAAAACTTCGTATTGCTGAAACTGGGAAAACTGATGAAAAAAATCCTTGCTGAAGATACAATACATGCCTTCTCTTTTACCGTCTAGATGTCTCCACTGATACGGAATCATAGGATTAGAAAAAGACAAGGCCTGCTTTTTGACCTCAATTTCCTTATCGGCATACAAGACCGAGCTGCGTCCCTTTACCAACATGATTTTATAAAAATCACGTCTTCTGTAAGGTATGACTGTTGGTTTATCTGGATCTAAAGGCTCCAGATGGAAGAGGTTAAAATGCTTCACCTCGCTATGAAAATCAGCCGACGAACAACTCTTTTTCCTCTCGTAAAACTCACCTAGGTTCTCTGGCTTTTCCATGTCATTAGTTTATATACTGAGAATTGATTTAGACAGAAACTCAGCAAACTGATTTTGATATCAAAACCAATCACAAAGTTGCGGTGTATCATTTTAAAATGATAACAAGATTCAAATCAATACTTACAAAATTCAAACATTTCTACAGTTCAAATTTAGATTCAAGTCAAATTCCTAAGTGACTTCTTGATTTGAATTACTAAAGTTCCAAAGTGACAATTATTACCATCAGAAGTCAATACAAACCGTAATGACCATTCAGTCAATTCACTATGTTGGATGTCCTTTTTTGCTAATTGTTTGAATATAGTAATCTATTGTTTGAATGCTGTTAGTATGAAAGATACCGAAAGGCAACATTTGTATTGTAATAAATCAGTAAAAGTACCTTCCGGTTTTTAGGTTCTATTTCTTTCTGAAGGCACTGAGTACTATTCAAGACCAATATCACAAAGTAAATCATGGAAAAGCGTAAATTAGGAAATCAGGGATTGGAAGTATCTGCTTTAGGGCTTGGTTGTATGGGGCTAACCTTTGGATACGGCCCTGCTACGGACAAAACTGCAGCTATTAAGCTGATCAGGACTGCGGTAGAGAAAGGAGTGACCTTCTTTGATACAGCAGAAGCTTACGGCATCGACAACGAAGAAATCCTGGGTGAAGCACTTGCTCCGTTCCGTAAAGACGTAATCATTGCCACCAAATTTGGATTCAAAAATGGCGATTCAAAACAAGGCCAAGACAGTCACCCAGACAGAATTCGATTGGTAGCTGAGGAATCGCTGAGACGATTGAAAACCGATGTCATTGACCTGTTTTATCAGCATAGAGTTGATACCTCTGTACCGATGGAAGATGTGGCAGGCACAGTGAAAGAACTCATCCAAGAAGGGAAAGTGAAGCATTTTGGACTATCCGAAGCAGGAGTAAACTCTATTCGAAAAGCGCATGCTGTCCAGCCTGTCACAGCTTTGCAAAGTGAATACTCGCTTTGGTGGAGAGAGCCTGAAATTGAAATCCTGCCTACACTCGAAGAACTCGGAATCGGCTTTGTGCCTTTTAGTCCATTGGGAAAAGGCTTTTTGACTGGTGCTATTAACGCAGGCACCAAATTCGACAGCTCTGATTTCAGAAATATTGTTCCTCGTTTTACAGAAGAAAACAGGAAAGCCAATCAACAATTAGTGGATTTACTCCAAGAAATTGCTGTAGAGAAAGGAGCGACCACAGCACAGATTGCATTGGCTTGGCTACTCATACAGAAACCTTGGATTGCACCTATTCCCGGAACTACTAAACTGCATCGATTAAAAGAAAACATTGGAGGAGCCAGTATTAAACTCAATGCAGACGATTTAATCAATATCGAAGCAGTTGCCGCCCAAGTGGAAATTCAAGGTGCCCGCTATCCGGAGAATTTGGCTAAAAGGGTTGGAAACTAGAGTCCTATCTAAGATGAAAACGGAAAATAATTTTATTACAAACAGACGAGATTTCATCGTGAAATCCTCGCTGGCCGGAATGGCCTTAACCTTTGGATCGACGTCTTGGCTTTCTGCGGGAAGTCGTGGAAACCAAACCTCCAATCAAAAGTCAACTTCTGATCTCGCCAGTTTCTCCGCAGCAACTCAAAGAAAAATCGGATCCTTGGAGGTGTTCCCTGTGGGAATTGGTTGCATGAACGCAGCGTGGGGATTCGGAGAACCCATGGAAAAGTCAGCTGCAGTAAAATTGTTTAGAGGAGCAGCAGATAACGGGCAAAATTTCTTTGACACAGCAGAAGCCTATGGAGCTTGGCTCAGCGAAGAGATGGTAGGAGATGCCCTTTCCCCTATCAGAAAGGATGTAATAATCGCTTCCAAATTCGGTTTCCAGATCAATGATCAGGGAAATATAACCGGACTCAACAGCCGACCTGAAAACATCAGAAAAGCCACTGAAGGCTCAATGAAACGACTGAAAACTGATTACATTGATCTTTTGTACCAGCATAGAGTTGATCCGACCGTTCCTATTGAAGATGTGGCGGGAACTGTCCAAGATCTTATAAATGAGGGGAAAGTCAGAGAATTCGGACTGTCAGGCGTTGGTGAAGCTACTATCAGAAGAGCACACGCTGTGCAACCAGTAAGTGCTGTTCAAAATGAATATTCAGTTTGGACTCGTGACCCAGAGGGTGAAGTTTTGGCTGTTTGTGAAGAGTTAGGAATTAGTTTGGTTTCTTGGTCTCCTTTGGGGAAGGGCTATTTGACAGGGACCGTTTCTCCTGATACTATTTTTGCAAATGGTGATCGCAGAAGCACCATGCCACGATTTACCAAAGAGGCCATGCAAGCAAATTGGGAATTGGTTGAATTGCTGCAAAAAATTGGGGAGAAATATAATTCTACTCCCGGTCAAGTAAATCTAGCTTGGTTACTCGCGAAAAAGCCATTCATCATACCAATTCCTGGGACTACAAACTTGGAACACTTAAAAGAAAACATGCAAGCGTCCAATGTTCAACTCACCCTAGGTGATTTACAGGAAATTGACTTGGGTTTGTCTAAAATTCAAATCGTAGGAAAGCGCGCTGCTGAAGATGTATTAAAATTATTGGATATAGGAAATCAGGGTGACGTGAAGTCAAAAGGCACACATGGGATATCGCCACTTCCTAAAAGTTAATTGAATTTTCATCTAGAATTAAAAGTCAAAAATAAATGAAAACTACCAACAGCACAGCATACGGAACTGAAGCAGAGGGCACTCCGCTGCATAAAATTGAAATCAAAAGAAGAGAACTACTACCTTCCGATGTGGAAATGGAAGTTCTGTATTGCGGTATCTGCCATTCGGATCTGCATCAAATCAAAAATGACTTTGGAGGAACTATGTTTCCGATTGTTCCTGGACATGAAATTTTAGGAAGAGTAACCCGCGTGGGTTCAGATGTAAGCAACTTCAAAGTAGGTGAACTCGCCGGCGTGGGATGCATCGTGGACAGCTGTGGTCACTGCGAAAGTTGTGAGGATAACTTGGAGATGTTCTGCGAAGAAGGAGTAACCTTTTCTTTCAATTCTCCAGACAAACATCTAGGAGGGGCAACATTTGGAGGATTCTCAAAGTCCTATATATGTGACGAGAGATATATGCTGCACATGCCAAATTTTGAAAATCTAGCAGCAGCAGCTCCTCTACTTTGCGCAGGAATAACGGTCTATTCTCCTTTGAAGCACTGGAAAGCAGGCCCAGGAAAAAAAGTTGGCATTTTGGGAATAGGCGGTCTTGGCCATATGGCTATTAAAATCGCGAAAGCCATGGGAGCCGAATTAACTGTATTTACCACTTCTCCTTCCAAGGTTGAAGATGCAAGGCGCTTGGGTGCAGATTACGCTATCCTATCCAGCAACGCTGAAGAAATGGCCAAATATACCGGTCAATTACATTTTATCATTGACACTGTTTCCGCAAAACATGATGTGAATTCGTATCTGAATCTCTTGAAACATGACGGAACAGTCGTGTTAGTTGGCCTTCCTCCAGAGCCTCTCGAAGTAGGCGCCTTTAATGTCGTCATGGGAAGAAAAAGTTTTGCAGGCTCCAACATAGGAGGCATTGCAGAGACGCAGGAAATGCTGGACTTCTGCTATGGGCATAACATCACAGCCGACTCAGAAATCATCGCGATGCAGGACGTGAATGATGCTTTTGACCGATTGGAAAAAGGTGATGTCAAATATCGATTTGTGATAGATATGGCCACCCTCTAAATCTGAAAACCCTAAATTCTTTTCCTATGAAAACCAATCAACCAAACATCCCCCAAGAATCAAATTCTACCAGAAGAAACTTCCTTAAAATTGGAGCGACTTTGGGAGCTGGGATATTGAGTGCTCCAGCTATTTCAGCTTCTGTTTTAAAACAGCCGAACTCAATGAACTCTCTCAACATTATGAAGCATAGAACGCTTGGTTCAGGCAAACATAGTTTGGAAGTCTCTGCTCTTGGATTAGGATGTATGGGTATGAGTTATCACAGAGGCCGAATACCTGATCGAAATGTGAGTATTAAACTGATTCGAAAAGCAGTAGAATCTGGAGTTCTTCTTTTTGATACAGCTGAAGTATATGGAGCCTATACGAATGAAGACTTAGTCGGAGAAGCGCTTCAGCCTCTGCGAAAGGAAATTTTGATCTCCACCAAGTTTGGTTTTAACATCGAAAACGGAACGATGGCTGGACTAAATAGCCGCCCTGAGCAAATCAGAAAAGTAGCTGAGGAATCTTTAAAGCGATTGAGAACTGATGTGATCGACTTATTTTATCAGCATCGCCAAGATCCAAATGTGCCTGTGGAAGATGTGGCGGGCACCGTTAAGGATCTAATTGCAGAGGGGAAAGTCCGAAATTTTGGATTGAGTGAGGTAAATGCTGATACACTCCGTCGAGCTCATGGGGTCCAACCTGTCACTGCCCTTCAAAGTGAATATTCCCTAATATGGAAAAAACCTGAAGGTGATATTTTAAATACCTGTGAAGAATTAGGAATTGGTTTTGTTCCATATAGTCCTGTCTGTCGTGGCTATTTGACAGGCACTCTGAACGGACAGACTAAGTTCTTTGCTAAAAATGATAACCGAGCAGGCTTGCCTCGGTTTACATCTGAATCCATGATCGCCAACTGGCCATTGATCGAAGTTCTGATCAACTTCGGACATCAGCGGGGATTGACGCCAACACAGGTATCCTTGGCTTGGCTCCTTCATCAGAAGCCTTGGATCGTGCCGATTCCAGGCACTACGAAAGAAGCGCATTTACATGAAAATCTAGCAACATCCGAAATACAGTTTTCTCAGGCTGATCTTATGGAATTGGACGATGCAGTTTCGAAAATTGAAATCGTCGGAGATCGTTATACAGAAGTGGAAAGAAGCAGAGTGCAGAACTAAGTCTGTAAACACTTAGTATCTCAAGAATATTGAAAGGAGTGGCAAAGCGCTCCTTCTTTCCAAATAAACATATACCTATGAAAAATGTATTGATACTCGGTGCTTCCGGCACCATAGCGAGGCATGTCTATGATTTGCTAATTAACAATTCCAGCATACAGTTGACGCTATTTTTAAGAAATGCTAGAAGGCTTCGAAAGAATAATGTTGCTAGGGCTCAAATCATTGAAGGAGATGTTCTAAATTATACCCAGCTCAAAGAAGCTATGTTTGGTCAGGAAATCGTCTATGTCAATCTTGCGGGAGAGCTTGGAAATATGGTCAAAAACATTGTCAGAGCCATGGAAGAAACTCAGTTGAAGCGGATTATATTCATCTCCTCCATCGGAATTTATGATGTGCCAATGAAATCTGTGTTGGAACAGTATCGAAAGGCTTCTGACATAATCGAGTCTTCTGAATTGGATTATACCATTTTAAGACCTGCTTGGTTCACGGCAACTGACGAGGTGGACTATGAAATCACCACTAAAGGTGAGCCAGAAAAAGGCTCTGTGATTTCGCAAAGGAGTCTGGCAACTTTTATCTCCAAGCTAATTGAAGACCCTCAAATTAATGTGAGGCAAAACCTTGGGATCAATAAACCAAATTCATAGAAGAATTGTCATTCCTGAATTTCCATTATGATGAGTAGGGATTTGATATAATTTTTGGACTACAGGTACTATAAGGCTATTCATGCGGTTGATCAAATGATTTTACATAAACTATAGATCGGAGCGATTAAGTGCCGAGGCTTGATGCTAAATGAAGGAATTATAAGGCATAAATTAGAGAGTATTCAATCCTCTAGAACTTAATTGATTCCGAGAAAAGGCTTTAAAGCATACCAAACCGCTTCAAAATTTTCCAAAAACACCACATGACCAGAGTTTGGAATGATGCTCAATTGGCTGTTGGGAATCATGTTGTAGGCATTGATTACGGTAGGCAGCGGAGCATTTCGGTCCAATTCGCCTGACATCACCAGTACAGGGCATTTGATGGAGCCAAATAACTCTTTGCTTGCAGTCATAGAATTATAAAAAGATTCCATGGCTGCCCAGAAATCCTCCAAACGCTCCGGTTCTGGCATGATTAATTTTCTTTCCTGCCAAAGCTTATTTTCGGGATCAAAAGGCCCTCCGCTGAATACCACTTTTCGAAGTCCCGGAATTTGCTCCCCTGCACCGATTGCTATCAGCTTTTTTACCCTTTCCGGATACATACTCGCTACTTTGTATCCGGTGTATGCTCCGTCGCTGAAACCGAGTACAGTCACAGAATCTTTCGTTACTTCATTGATTACATCAAAAATGTCTTTGGCTTTCCTCTCATAGGTAATAGGGAAAATACCCATTTCCGACTTGCCATGTCCTCGGCTAGAAATGGCTATTACCTGATAGTTGGGTTTCAATTTGTCAATAAACTGTGTCATTTCAGCGGTGGAACCCATAATTCCACCATGCAACAGCACAATTGGTTCACCATTGCCATATACTTCATAGTAAATCTTTGCGTCTCCAGCGGTCACGTAGCGTCCAGCCGCTGGGTTGTTGCCATAGTCGACCTCTTGGGCATAGCTATGAATGGTCATTATCATTAGCGAGAATAAAAGAAGCTTTTTCATTCGAAGGTTGATAAATTCTTGTGGATCAAATCATGGAAAGGAATAGAGTGCGCAATGCAACAGTTAGTCTGGTTAAATATCCGACACCTTTTCTTGCGCTTTCTTCTCTAAGTAAGCTCTTTTGGTCACTTTAAGATCCCTGAAATAGCCAATGGTTCCAATATCGACATACAGGCCCACAAATCCTTTTTTGGTTTTTCCCAGCATTTTGTCAACCACAAAAGAGGAGTACTTTTCATCGTTAATAAACATCTCGGCGGATTCTCCATTGACTTCGATTCGCATGGTGAACCATTCATTCAGAGCAGTTGGGGCTGAGCCTTCATACTCGAAAGGAGCGATTTTTCTCAAGGTGTCGAATTTGTAATCGGGGTAGGAAAAGTACTGAACAGAGTGGTTTCTGAATCGCTGACTACTCGCCCTTCCGACCTTTGGTCGAACGTAGATGCTCTCAAATTCCGAGTCATCTTCTTTTACTCGAAAGAAAAGTCCAATGAATCCGGCAATTCCGGAATAAGGTGCCGGAACCTTCAATTGGCTGTACATTTTGACTTCGATGGTTCCATTTTCAAAGTCATCCAGACCAACAAGCCTGGCATAATGGGGTTCGTCTACCGTGGCTTCCACTCGGGTGGAATCAAAGGGGATCGCATTGAGATCTCGTTCGATTTTTAATGTTCTCTTTCCCTGGAATTTGACGATTTCTCCAGTTGTGTTGTGCAACTCAAATTCCTGCTTTTTGAGTTTCAAGGTTTGAGCATTCACATTCAAAGAAAATGAACTGGTCAGAACCAAGAGGACCAATAGTCTATGAAATATTCGCATAAATCTTCTGCTTAGAATAGTTTCTCATTGGGAGGAGTTACCCCTGCCAAGCGGATATAGACCGTGGTTTGACCTCTGTGGTGTGTTTGATGCTCAAACAGCTTTTCCAGGGCCTTGCCTTTGGTCATTTCGAATCTTCCGAAGAGGGTCACGTTTTCGTTGAGTTTTTCAGGAGTCATCGTTTTTAGATTTGCAATAACAAAGTCATAACCCGCAGTTACTTGTTTTACCACGCTTGCCTTGCTTTGATCTGCGGATTTTTCAGATTCTCCCATTCCTATTGGACTTTGCGCTCCTGTGGCAGCGGATGTAAAACTGTAATTGGCATCGGTCAGGTGAAGCATCTGCTGGGCAAAAGTCCTCATCTCGGGAGTTGGCTTGAGATTGTACTTGTCAGCAGGCATAGTTTCCAGATATTCCAAAGTGTAGGCTTTGGCTCTTTCCCAATCAGCGACCAAGGAAGAGGTTGCAGTTTGTGCATTTGCAACTGACGTCATAGCGAAGAAGCATAGAAATATGAAAAGGATTTTCATGAGTTTGGATTTTTGGTTTTTGTTATTGCAAAAATCCGAACTCTGCCTGCTTGCTACCCTTAAACTAGATTAAGAAATCAGCCTTTATTGGTAAGATTTTTCCTTATTTTGCTTAAAAACTCAGGGGTGATACCTAAATAAGAAGCGATTTGGGTATTGGGAAGTCGATTCGAAAGAGAAGGATATTGCTCCAAAAAATCCAAGTATCTCTGATCTGCGGTCGAGCTAAAAGTCTGCATCACACGATTTTGTAATTCAATGTATTTGTGTTCGATAGTGACTTTGAAAACCCGGTTGATCTTCGGGATTTTCTCAAAAAGTCGGTAAAGGTCCTTTTGATGGATTTTTAGGATTTCGGAAGTTTCCAGAGATTCAATATTTAAAAGGCTGGGTTTACCAGTATAAAAACTTGAGATGTCAGCAATCCAATCATTTTGCGCAGCAAACTGAATATTGTGTTCAAAGCCTCGATCGTCGATTCCGTACATCCGAAAGCAACCCCGAACCACAAAAAAATATTCTTTGCATACCTTTCCGGATTCTAATAGCTTTTGTCTCTTTGAAATTTTTTCCACTTCAAAACTTTCCGTAATCAAATTCATTTCCTCTTCAGAAAAGTGAATGAATGATTCTAGAAAATTGGCTAAAGGTCTCTTGGAGTTCATCCTGAAAGTTAACCCGAAACCATTAAAATGGAAAACTTAAAACTAAGGTGCCTTACCGATAAATTACCATTTTTGCTCATCACTATTATTGAGCGGCATTAGTATTTTTAAAGCATTTTCTGCGATTGAAGAAATTGTCACATACAAATCAGTGTTTTTTAATCGAAATAGAGCTGTACCATTAGGTTGTTTCAGGAACTCCCAATATTAAAGCGTAGTACCATCAAAGGGCTGTTGCTATAATGCAACACCTGCTATTTGCTCAGATTCGGGCTGAAAAGGTTTTCTTCGTGAAAAGATTCTTGTATAAGTTATGTCACTCAAAGAGATCATTTCCCATGTGATGCATTTCAAATCCTGATGACCATAGCCAATGAATGAATCAATTTACATTTTTAGTAAATGTTTTCTTGTATTATCAATACCATTTCCTAGATACAGAAAGGCACAAATTGCTATCCAATGAATCCATGCATCTGTTTTTAAAAAAAAATATTTACCCTACTTAATACCACTCTCCATTTTATTTCATTCTTATTTATTTAAATCAAGTGCCAAGTATATCTCAATCAAAAACCATAAGAGTAATTAAAAAGAGCTTAGGTAAAAATGCAACTAATCTAAGCGATTTCGATATTCACTTGGACTTAGCCCCAATACCTTTTTTACATATCGAGTGAAAAATGAACGGCTCGAAAACTCCATCTTGTCTGCAATCTCAGAAATATTCAAGTCGGTGTTTTGAAGAAGGATTTCCAAACGTTCCTTCGCAAATCGCTGAATCCATTCGGAAGCAGTAACTCCTGAATTCTGTTTACAGACAGCATTTAGATATTTAGCCGTGATATGAAGCTGATTGGCATAAAACTGAACCTCCCTTTCCTTCATGCAATATTCCTGGAGGAGATGCATATATCGCTCATATAGGGAGCCCGTTTGTATACTTCGCTTTCTATGTTCAAAATCATTGGAGAAAACGTGCCACATCTCCAGAATAAACAGGCGCATTTGAAATTTCAGTACCTCCTCATAAAACCTGTGTTCTGTCTGAATAGATTTTTCATGCAATAATCTAAAATTCTGCAAAATTCTGTTCCTGTCATCCTTATCGTGTAAATGAAGTACTGGGAAGCGATTAGAATGTAAAGTGGCATCAATACTTCTGCCTTGATCAGGAATGTTGTCATTTAATAATTCTTTCTCCACTAATAGAACTGAGGCCTTGAAATTTTTAGAAAATGTTATATCAATTACCTTACTCCCTGAAAACCAGAAAACAAATTCTCCAGCTCTACATTTAAATTCTTCCTGATTAAAAATAAATTCCATCGAACCTTTTTGACACAATAAATGGGTATGATAATATTTTAAAAATTCTTCAGGAAAATCTTCTTGGTTTTTGACTTCCAATAAGAATACGTTGGACCTGTTTATCATTTAAACCCACTATTTTTTTTTGAATTTTTCATATAGGTGAAATATGACACTAATCTAGAAAAATGTGTAATAAAGGGAAAAAATGATTCGATAATTTTGTATTGCAATACAAAACAAAGGAAATGATCGAAAAAGACATATTTGAAAAACTGAAATCAGGTGAAACTATTTCAGCTTCAGATTCAGAGGCTTTTAGAATGCGTGAAGCTTCATTTGCCACTAAAGAGTTGTTATTACAGATGAACAATACTTCCGATCCTGCAATAGTGAGGGATTTTTTGAGTCAAATTACCGGGACAAAGATTGACGAAAGTGTAGTGGTTTTCACTCCCTTCCATATCAATTATGGTAAGCATACCCAAATCGGGAAGAATGTGTTTATCAATTTTGATTGTGTCTTTCTCGATCTAGGAGGCATCATTATCGAAGAAGGTGTATTAATTGCCCCAAAAGTATGCTTGTCTTCAGAAGGGCATCTCATTTCACCAAAAGGAAGGCATTCGCTCATTCCAAAGCCGATCCATATTAAGAAGAATGCCTGGATAGGTGCAGGAGCCACCATTTTGCAAGGGGTTACAATAGGTGAGAATTCTGTAGTAGCGGCAGGTTCGGTCGTTTCCAAAGATGTTCCTGATAATACTGTTGTAGGTGGTATTCCTGCAAAAATCCTCAAGACCATTGATGAGGAATAAATCTGGGTGATAAACTTAAGTTTAGTACTATGAAATTAGATCATACACATATTCTTAGTCTGCTGATTACAATGACTTTGGGCTTAAGTTCATGCCAGCAGAATTCCTCCCTCAACGGAAAAGAGGTTTTAGAATCACTACCCACCAATGAAGAGCAAGCCATTTTTCCACAAGGGAATCTCGGTTCAAAGGAGAACTTCACAGGGAATGCCTACAACTACGGGCTAGTGCCGAATGACAGTAATTTGACTACGCTCGTGGGAAATGTCTATTTCGAACCAGGAGCCAGAAGTAATTGGCACAGTCATCCTGCTGGACAAATTCTCGTCATCACCGACGGAGAAGGTTTCCATCAAATTGAAGGGCAGCCCAAAGAAATTCTAAAAAAAGGATCTGTTGCCATATGCCCTCCTAATGTACGTCATTGGCATGGAGCAAGTCCTGAAAAAAGCTTGTATCAACTCTATATCGTGCCTAACACTGAAAAAGGAATCGTTGACTGGCAAGAAGCTGTGACTGACGAAGTGTATCTTAACTAAACATGGAACAAATGAAAAAGCAATTCTTCCATTCTCTTCTTTGCCTGGGATTACTTGGGCTAATGAGTTTTACAGCCTGTAAAAAAAACGATTCGGAAATCGACCCAATTCAATCACCAACAGCCATGCAGACGACTATCAAAATCACGGTGGCAGAAAAAACCTTTACAGCTGAATTGGTGGATAATCCCACCACGGCTTCTTTTCTCCAAATGTTGCCACTTACACTGGACATGCAAGAACTCAATAGGAATGAGAAGTTTTTCCGCCTCGAAAAAAGCCTTCCTACACAGGCTTCCGTGCCTTCGTCTATACGAACAGGAGACCTTTTGCTTTACGGAGACAATACTTTGGTGTTATTCTATAAGTCATTTAACACCAGCTATAGCTATACCCCGATGGGGACCATTAAAGATCCCGCTGGATTGGAAGCCGCTCTTGGGGCTGGTAATGTGACTGTAAAATTTGAAGTCGAAAACTAAACCACTATAAATTATGGAGATTAAGAAAAATGGAACGCAAGGTTTTTATTCAGGACCTGAGGAATGGTTTACCGGAAGTGTTAGAATTGAACCACTAATCTCAAAACAGCCTAAGACAGTTGCTGCAGGAGCTTTGGTGAGCTTTGAAGCGGGAGCGAGAACGGCTTGGCATACGCATCCAGCAGGCCAGACCTTGATAATTCAGACAGGTCTTGGGCTGGTTCAAAAAGAAGGTGGTCCAATTGTGCAAGTTGGCCCTGGTGATGTGATTTATTTCGAACCGGAGGAAAAACACTGGCATGGAGCAGATGCCCATTTCCCCATGAGTCATATCGCTATTCAAGAGGAAGTGAATGGAAAAGTGGTGGATTGGATGGAAAAGGTAAGCGACGATCAATACAAACTCACAAAAGGATAAAACATGAAATCGAGGACGACGCAAGGGGTACATATTGCGAGGAATATTAATCGTGCGAGATTCCATCTGACAACTGAAAAATGAATAATAAACAAATGAAAAAAATACAAGTTTTTGCAGTCACTATCTTTCTAATAATGGGAAATGGCTGTACACAGAAATCAAGTCAAGAAATGGAAAACAGCCAAAAAGAAGTCGTAAGCAAAGAAATTGCTAACGAAGAAACTACCTATACATTTGAGCTAAGTGATAAGGTAACCCGTCAAAAAGTAACCTTCAAAAACAGATATGGGATAACCCTGGCAGGTGATCTTTATCTTCCCAAAGATGCAGGTGACCAACCGCTAGAAGGATTGGCAATTAGTGGCCCTTTCGGAGCGGTGAAGGAACAATCTTCAGGATATTATGCCAATCAAATGGCAGAAAGGGGATTTGCTGTATTAGCTTTTGATCCTTCTTATACGGGCGAAAGCGGTGGCGAACCGCGCAATGTTGCCTCACCTGAAATTAACACAGAGGATTTCAGCGCAGCTATTGATTTTCTAGGATTACAGGAAGGCATTGATCGGGAGAAGTTGGGTATTATTGGCATCTGTGGCTTTGCAGGGTTTGCACTGAACGCTGTAGCAGTGGATAAGCGCGTGAAAGCTGTTGCGACCACCAGTATGTATGATATGTGCCGAGTAAATACCAAGGGATATTTTGACTCTACCACTCCTGAGCAACGCACTGCATTATTGGAAAACATGAGTTATCAACGATGGGAGGATGCTGAAAACGGTTCACCGGCTTTATCTCCTGATGGATTACCAAATGAACTGACAGGAGAAGAACCTCAGTTTGTGAAAGACTACTTTGATTACTATAAAACGGAAAGAGGTTTTCATCCACGATCCATCAACTCTAATGGTTCTTGGACGCTTACCACGCCAATTTCATTAATGAATATGCCAATCCTTACTTATATCAAAGAGATTTCTCCTCGCCCAATGCTTTTGATCGCAGGGTCGGATGCTCACTCGCTCTATTTTAGCAAGGACGCTTATGAAGCTGCCGCTGAGCCTAAAGAGTTGATGATTATTCCTGGAGCTGTTCATACAGACCTTTATGATGGGGGAGACAAAAACTATATCCCCTTCGACAAATTGAATAGCTTTTTCAAGGAGAATCTCAAATAAAATTAAAAGTTGCTTTATCACCCAGTAGGTCACTTGGAGACCGAATAAATTTCAAAAAACCAACAAACTATGAATTACACAATATCATCTGCTTTTGGTACCGAGGCTGCCGATCAGCCGATTAAGGAAATGACCATTCAACGCAGAGAGCTTTTACCAAACGACGTAGAAATCGAAATTCTTTACTGCGGTATTTGCCACTCCGACCTCCATGCCGTAAAAAATGACTGGGGAGGGTCTACTTATCCCTTGGTTCCTGGCCATGAGATCGTCGGTAAAATCACTCAAGTCGGTAGTGAGGTCAGCAAATTCAAAGTAGGTGACATTGGAGCGATTGGCTGTATTGTGGACAGCTGCGGTAAATGTAGCCATTGTCATGATGGAGACGAGCAATATTGCGAAACCGGCTGGACGGTGGTCTTTAATTCTCCTGATAAAATATCCGGAGGAATGACCTATGGGGGATTTTCGGAGAAAATCGTCGCCAATGCTGATTATGTTTTGAAAATGTCTGAAACTGTCGATTTGGCCGCCACCGCACCAATTCTTTGCGCTGGAATTACCGTGTATTCACCATTGAAGCACTGGAAAGTTGGCCCTGGTAAAAAAGTTGGAATCATTGGAATAGGAGGGCTAGGTCATATGGCCATCAAAATCGCCAAAGCTATTGGGGCTGAAGTGGTGGTATTTACTACCTCCCCATCCAAGTTGGAAGATGCCAAAAATCTCGGAGCTGATTCTGCAGTACTTTCCACGGACAAAGCCGCGATGAAAGCCCAACGAGATTTTGACATGATTCTGGATACTGTATCCGCCAAGCATGATGTAAATGTTTACCTCAATGCACTGAAAGTGGATGGCAGTTTAGTCCTTGTCGGACTTCCCAATGAGCCTTTGGAAATTGGGGCTTTCAATGTGGTCAATGGACGCAAAAGCTTCTCAGGCTCGAATATCGGGGGTATCGCGGAGACTCAGGAGGTGATTGATTTCTGTGCCGAGCATAATATCACTGCTGATATCGAACTAATCAAGCCCTCTGAAATCAATGAGGCTTTTGAAAGGCTCGAAAAAGGCGATGTGAAGTATCGGTTTGTGATAGATATTAAGAACAATTAATCTTTGCAAAAGCGTTAACTGGACTATGAATTTAAAGGGAAAGGCAAAATCTTTCCCTTTTTTATAGACGAAACTTGGAGATGAATTTCAGCTAGTTGACAATTTGAAATTACTTGTATTTTAGAATGTCATCTTTTTCTAAAATACTCTTATTAGCACCATTCAAGCTCACATGGTAAATAGTGATTAAGTTAGCAGTTGCTTTAAAAAAGTGTAAAACTCTTTTGATAGATGAACCGCTTTTTAAATAGGAAAAATTGAGGTTTGGAAAAGGTTGTCTGAAATTAAAAAACTGACATTTTTTTTAGAGGAAATACGATTAGTTATAACGCCGGCTAGTGCCTATCATATTTACCTTCTTTGATAATGGATTCGCATTCAGAAAGTAGTCTGTTTTGGAATTCTGGACTATTGGTCTCAGGGTTAGCTATTTCTTGTCTTCGATGGTGAAAATATTTCCCGGAAACTAATGCTTCCTTTTCTTTGCTTGTAGCAAGCCAGGCCTGTGTTTCATATCCTTTTTGTAAATCATCTGGAGCACCTGATCCTCCCATTCTTGTTGGTACCCATCCGGGATCGACGGAATTAATATACAGATCAGGATATTGTTTAGCAAAAGCATTTGCTAAAGTAGTAATAAATAGCTTTGAGTCGGAATAGCTTGTTTTTTGGATATAAAATTCATTTTTGAATACTTTTCCACCCCTGTGCATACCTGAACTTAGATAGATTAGCCGATTTGGTTTTTCCACCCGAGTGGTTAAAAGATAGGGTGCTAAAACGTTGACCTTGAATATAACTTCTGGGACTACTGAGAGCACTCCTGCATTGTGGATGATTGCATCATATTTACCTTGGTAATTCAATTGCTCTGACAATTTTAAAACTTGTCTAATATCTGAAAGATCGGCGATGAATGTAGTTGCCTTTACACCCAGCTTTAGTTGAAGGTCTGCTGCTCTTTCTCTATTTCGGGCATGCATATGAACCTCGTTTCCTTCACTTAATAAGCGTTGAGCAGCTAAAAATCCAATCCCTTCGGTGGAGCCTGTGATAAATATTTTTGCCATGTGATTTGGATTATCTTGATACAAGCTAAATAAATAATAATCTTTAAGCTCAAGAAATGTTTTTTTATATTGGGTAGGGTTGAGATTTGTGTGCTTTTTGAAAAAATTATTGAAATAAGTCACTCCCCAAAAATCTAGGGAGAAGGCAATCCCTGAAACATTCCTGTTACTTTGTTGCAACAACACCTAGGCTTCCTTGTGGTAAAACTTTTTGTAGCGCCGCACAATAAAACTGTCTTTCTGGTTTAAAGTCCTGTAATTCGGGTTGGTTGAATTAGGTTACATTATCAGAGATTTGTGAAATATTAAATTGATTTAAACACAATGAAAGCTTTCTCACTTCTGATATTTATACTTATGGTCCAGCACGTAGCGGCTTACTCACAAGATAGGGTAGCTCAAAAACCAGAGAAGGTGTCAAATTTTGACTCCACCTTTAAAAGCCCTCATCCAGCTGAAAAACATTTGATCCGGATTTCAGAGATTGAAATTTTTCCTGAATTCCTTGACGAATATATTTCTATCTTAAAAGAAGAATCCAATGCATCAGTAAATAATGAGCCTGGAGTAATTTCAATTTTTCCAATGGTCCAAAAAGAAAACCCTACTCAAATCAGGATTCTGGAATTTTATCAAGATCAAGAAGCCTATCAATCTCATATTGCTTCCGAGCATTTTCAGTATTATAAAAAAAGCACTTTACATATGGTGAAAGAGCTGAAGCTTGTCGATATGAATGTGTTAGACCCATCGGCGATGTCTCTTATTTTTCAAAAATTGAAATAGTAATTGATGGAAAAGCAAGAAAATGTCAGGTTAAGAACGGTAAGCCAATTCAATGAGGAAAGAGGTCAAAAAACATTGCATCCTCTAATTACGGTATTGGATCAATCCAAATCTTCTTTGCTTAAACCAACTCAATGGCTCACTGAATTATACATTGTTTTTTACAAGGACAAAAAGTGTAGTGAAGTCAAATATGGAAGGCAGCACTACGATTATCAGGATGGAACCATGATGTTCATTTCCCCAGGTCAGATAATGGGGATTGAGGAGGATGGATTGTATCAACCCAATGGATGGGCATTGGCTTTTCACCCTGATTTTCTATTAGGTACTTCACTTAGCAAACAGATTTCTGGATATGGCTTCTTTTCATATCAGGTAAATGAAGCACTTCATCTTTCGGAGATGGAAAGTGAAGTTATTTTGACCTGCTTTCGAAATATTTTAAATGAGTTATACCATAACATTGACACTCATAGTAAGAGGCTTGTTGCTACTAATTTAGAATTGCTTTTGAATTATTCCAGCAGGTTTTATGACAGACAGTTTATAACAAGAGAGCATGTTTCAATTGGGGTTCTTGAAAAATTCGAAAAAAGTCTTTTTGATTATTATCACTCTGATTCGGTTGAAAAAGACGGATTGCCTAGCGTCGGATTTTTTGCCAATGAATTACATTTATCACCGAATTATTTTGGGGATTTAATTAAAAAACAAACAGGTAAATCCGCTCGTGAATTCATTCAGGATCGAATCATTGAGATTTCAAAAGATTTGCTTCTGGATAACTCAAATTCAGTAAGTTATGTTGCCTATCAAATCGGGTTCAAACACCCTCAACACTTTTCAAGATTGTTTAAAAAGTATACTGGTAAAACTCCACTGGAATTTCAGGAATTGAATTAGCAAATGTTTTCTATTAGGGTTGAATTAATCAAGTTTTAAAAAAGGATAAATCGCATGCCAAACTGCATCAAAATTCTCCAAAAACACCACATGGCCTGTGTTAGGATAATACCCAATTGGCTATCGGGAGTCATGAGATATGCGTTGACGATGATGTTTAGTGGGGCGTTACCGTCTTTTTCCCCAGCCATAATTAGTACAGAGCATTGGATTTAAGAGAAAAGCTCCTTACTAAAATGAGGCTCCATGCCGCCATTCGATCTCCTTTCTCCTTTAATCTATTGGATTCTGGCATTATTGATAGTTACTGATCTCGAAATTCAGGATCCAAGTCAAATAGCTTCAGTAAGTTCATAGAGATCTTTCTCAACTCCAGTGTTCCCTCTCCAGCTCCGATGGCTATCAGTTTTTCGATTCGTTGAGGATAAGTAAAAGCGAAACTATATCCTATAAGCTCCGTCACTGAATCCCAAAATCGTTACTTTTTCAAGATTTTCGGCTTTAAATACCGCCAGCACATCGTTTGCTTTCTTAAATATTGTTGTGGTGCCGGTTCCTAATTCAGATCTGCCTTGTCCTCCCTGGTTGGCATCAGCGAAGAGAATACATAGCTCTTCTTCATACCAGAATGGACCAAATATCTTTTTGGGAATAGGTTTGCTTTTCGCTTCATCGATCCATTCGCCGGCGGATTTAATTTGATGTCAGTTTTGAAAGTTAACCAATCTGTTTGTGATCAATAACTATCCCTATTAAAAGCATTAAATAGATAACTCTTTAAGTTTGGAGCTTAGGGTGGTAAGTCCAGCTTTTTCCAAGCTATCGGCAATAATAATATTCAGTTCTTCTTCTGATTCTTTTGAAATACGAAAAGGGTTTTTTCCGGATTCAGATTTTTGTTCCATCCCAAGGGTGATTACTTCGGTCAGCAACAACACTGTTTTGCGTGGGATTTTTAGATCGATCTTTACCGTGTCATGCATTCCGGGTACGGCAAGCAGTGTATCGTAGATAGTTTCAAGTGATGGGATTGTCATGGCATCCTTGGTTTTAGTTAGAAATTTTTATTTCTTAAATCTATTGTATATCAATGATATGAACCTATTTAGAGAATGATTAGAATAGTAAAATATTTAAAGACACTTATATAGTAATATGCAAATAGTAAATTACTTTCAATTTCAATGTTTACTTTCATCGGATGAGACTCAGGTTAATTGAAACAGGAAGTCAGACAACAGGTTATACTAAGGAATAGTTATGTATATCTGAAATGACTACAATGGCAAAATGAGTCCTTATTGACAGTTAATGAAAATTGCTTTACTGAGGGTTTTTACTTATTATAAATTATGTCATACACGGATTTGACTACGAGTAGTATCCCTTTCATGAATCGGTTTAAATAGGGGGTTCCTTCATTGAATTTGTTAAAGAACTGGAGTCAGGCATTACTGGCTTGTAAAAAAGTTTTTCTTTCCAGTGTGCTTCCTGTGGATTCAAAGCAAGTATCATAAGCGTAATAGTCATGCAGAGCAGTAATCTACTGATAAGAACTTAGATGATAGCCATAACTTTCATTACCGCAATTAAGAAACGGTTCAGTGTTGCAGAACTCCAGCGACATTCGGTAATGAAACGCTATGAAGCGGTTTAGGCTATATAAGTGTGGGGAATTCCACAATTACTAACATCCGAAGCAATGGAATTCTAGAGGAGGAAAAACATGCTGTATTCAGCCTAAAAGTGTTGTCTGAGAGGTGAGAAAGGATCAGTCTAAATCTGTATCTCAGATAATAATATTCTGATCTACATAGAGAGAGGGGAGTTTATTTTATTAAATATTTGTGGCCGATACCATTCAGGCTTTCATGAAAAAATCCCGCAGATTAAGCCTGTTGAGCTCTTTCTACGAGATTTTGTGGTGATGCATTTAGCTTTGGCTAAAGGCTCCTTTTAAAAGGTTTTGAATTAAAATACACCTATAAAGTGACTTCCGTTAACGTTCTCCAGTTGGGCACCTTTGGTTACTTCACCTGTTTCGGTGTTTACTATGTAGATGTTTCCGTTTTTCCCTACAGGGGCTTGAGTAAGGTAAATATCCGTTCCATCCACAACAAAACCTTGGTATTGGAATAAGTAAAAGTCAGCTTCGTAAGGGATGTTATCAAGTCTTACAGCTGTCTTGGCATTTAGGTCAGCCAAAGCAAAGAATCCCTGTGCTCCTGCCACTCCTTCTTCAGACCCGTCATGACGATAAGCAATTACTGCTTTTCCGTTTGCTGCTGGTCTCCAGGCAAGTATATAAGCTCCTTCTACGCCTAAAGCATCGTCTAGATTAAACACATAGGAATCGTCGTATTGGTTATTTGACCCGATTCTCAGGATATGCGAACCGTTAGGGTCTTCCTGATTAGCTTGATAAACACTGCCATTGTATTCAAAAGCGTTGATGCTACGGTAACCATTGGTGTTTCCCAATCCTACTCCAGATGTAATTACTGTTGGATTCAACAAAGATGGATAATCCAATACAATTGTCTTAGCCCCTAAAATTTCGCCTCCATTGTCAGATTCACCAGTGGCTGGATCTACTTTGCTCAGACGTGCACCGATGTATAACTTATCTCCAGCTTTATTTAAAGTAGGCATGTCGATTCTGGAGATATAATAGCCATTTGCTTCTTCCTCTTCACTCAAGGCCAGGGAGCTTTCCTGGAATTCTATGATAGAAGAATTTACCAGGTTTAACGTTACAACTCCCATGGTGGCCTCATGACGCAAGTAAGTGTCATCAGTAGCATCATTAGGTGTATCATTGTCATCAAATTGAGCTTCTGTATTTACGTATACTGCAGCTCCAGTTTGGTCTCCATCAAAAAGTTTTATCCATCTAGGGGCAGAGCCTACATAAGGTGCAATGCTTACCCCAGTACCATTTTGAGTAAAAGTCTGTCCACCACCAACAGTGTATTTGGTATATTGGCCACCCGTATCCCCGGCATAGCTAATGTTAAATATGGTGCTTCCGTCTTCTGAAGACTGTAATCTAGCTGTTCTGTTGGAAGGTACAATAAATCCATTGTCAAAAGGAGCTATGGATACGGTAGGGTCTTTGGCTTCCTCACTGCTTAGCGAGTAAATTAATGTCCCCCCGTTTCCATCGCCCGGATTATCTCCCATTCTTGCTGCTGC
>TARA_R110002012_G_scaffold95271_10_pt1 | contig 22133 bp, 18 predicted proteins | sample TARA_R110002012 | Tara Oceans TARA_R110002012 (sample SAMEA4396515) | marine metagenome | biome: Westerlies Biome; feature: [DCM] deep chlorophyll maximum layer (ENVO:01000326); material: water (ENVO:00002006), including particulate matter (ENVO:01000060) such as... | depth 40 m | reverse complement strand
GTGGGGTCGCGAAACCCCTGCCCCGGCTCGGGCACCGGGGCGGCGCACCCCGCCAGTAACAGCAATAGCAAAGCTGCGCGTGTCATGCAGGCGCACGCTTGGTCAGACCCAGATTTTCGCGCACTTCAGCCGGACCGATGACCCGTGCGCCCATGTTTTCGATAATCGTGCCAGCGCGTTCCACCAGTTGCCAGTTTTCTGCCAGCACCCCCTTGTCGAGCCACAGGTTATCCTCAAGCCCAACCCGCACATTGCCACCCGCCAGCACGCTTGCCGCGACATAGGCCATCTGATTGCGGCCCAATCCGAACGCACTGAACGTCCAATCGTCTGGCACATTATTCACCATCGCCATGAAGGTGTTCAAATCATCCGGCGCGCCCCATGGTACCCCCATACACAGCTGCACCAGTGCGGGGCTATCCAGCACACCGTCTTTCACAAGCTGCTTGGCGTACCACAGATGGCCCGTGTCAAAGGCTTCGATCTCGGGTTTGACGCCAAGATGCGTCATCATCTGGCCCATAGCGGTCAACATGCCGGGCGTGTTGGTCATGACATAATCGGCTTCGGCAAAGTTCATCGTGCCGCAATCCAGCGTGCAAATCTCAGGCAGACATTCCTTGATGTGCTGCACCCTTTCCGACGCACCGATCATATCGGTCCCGTCAATCGGGGGCATCGGGTGTTCGGTCGGTCCAAAGATGATGTCGCCGCCCATTCCCGCCGTCAGGTTCAAGATCACGTCAACCTCGGCCTCGCGGATGCGTTCGGTCACTTCGCGGTAAAGATCAAGCCGCCGGCTTGGCACGCCAGTTTCAGGATCACGCACGTGGCAATGCACCACTGCCGCCCCCGCTTTTGCCGCTGCAATAGCGCTGTCAGCAATCTGCGCAGGCGATCGCGGCACGTGGTGGCTTCGGTCTTGACTGCCGCCCGATCCGGTCACAGCGCAGGTAATAAACACGTCCTTGTTCATCGTCAGTGGCATCTTAGGGCTCCTTGCTTTTCGAGGGTCAGGGCGGTCAGTAAGGCATCGGATGCGCTTTGTGCGCGGCATCAATATCGGTCAGGGCCTCGTCGCCAAGGGCCACGTCCAACGCGCCCAGAATGACGTCAAGTTGATCCAAAGACGTCGCCCCAAAGATGACCGAGGTCATGAAAGGTCGCTGCCGCGCCCACGCCAGCGCCATATGGACCGGGTCGAGCCCGTGCTTTTGCGCAATCGCGAGATAGGCGTCCACCGCTTTGAAGACACGATCGGTCTTTCGCCCGCCTAAATCGCCGTTGATCGCCATGCGTGATTTATCAGGTATCGCATCGTTTTGATATTTTCCGGTCAACAAGCCCGCCGCTATCGGAGAATACGACAACATACCGATATCTTCGTTATGACAGACTTCGGCGACATCAGTATCGGCAAGACGGGCCAGCAGCGAATATTCGTTTTGCACCGATACGGGGCGCGGACCGCCACTGCGATCGGACGCATTTGCCCATTGGGTCAGCCCCCACGCGCTTTCGTTGCTTAGGCCAAAACTGCGGATCGTGCCGCGCGTGACCTCATCTTGCAACGCACCCATGCAGTCGTCCATGTGGGCCATCGTCTCGGCACGATTCTGCGAAGAAGGATCGAATTTCCAATTTTTGCGAAACATATAGCTGCCGCGGTTGGGCCAGTGAAACTGGTAAAGGTCGATGTAATCGGTTTGCAGTCGCTTGAGAGATGCCTCAATTGTGGGCCGAATTGTGTCGGACGAAATTCCGGCCCCATCGCGCACCGGGGCGCCTTCCCCGGAATGTTTTGATGCCAATACGAAATCGCTACGCCGCGCTGATTTGCCAATCCACTCGCCAATGATCTCTTCCGTACGACCCATGGTTTCGGCGCGCACTGGATTAACCGGGTACATTTCCGCCGTATCGATAAAGTTGATCCCGGCATCAAGGGCGCGCTCAATCTGCGCGTGGCCTTCTTCAGCAGTGTTCTGCGTGCCCCATGTCATCGACCCTAAACAGAAATCAGTCACCTCGATATCAGTGCGGCCAAGCTTATTCTTCTTCATCGAAAATCCTCGTCTAATTTTGCGCCCACCCTCACGATTCATCGACGCCATCGCAATAGCCTTTTCAAAGACAGCTACAAAAAGCTGATTACGTCCTGTTTTCGACAGTCGACGTCGCATTAGGAGTTGGCTCCCTTTTACAAAGAAGAGAAAGTGCCAGGATATGCGCTTGCTCATTTCCTTTGCCGCCCTGTTCTTGTCCGTGATCCTGCTTCAACTTTCGTCCGGGGGCGTGGGGCCGTTGGACGTGTTGTCAGGTATCACGCTGGGATTTTCCAACCAAGAGATCGGCTTGCTGGGTTCGGCGCATTTCGTAGGGTTCTTCGTGGGTTGCTGGTGGGCCCCGCGGGTGATGGGTAGCGTCGGCCACAGCCGCGCTTTTGCTGCCTTTACTGCAGCTGGTTCAATCGGTTTGATGTCGCATATGTTGGTCATTGACCCCTATGCTTGGGCGCTGATGCGCGTTGCGTCAGGGTTTTGTGTTGCAGGCTGCTATACTGTCGTCGAGGCTTGGCTGAACGCGAAAGTCACCAACGAAACCCGTGGCCGCACGATGGGCGCATACCGTGTCGTCGACATGACAGGATCACTGGCCGCGCAGATGATCATCGGTGTGCTGACACCTGCCTCGTATGTCTCTTATAACCTGTTAGCGATCCTGTGTTCCGCAGCGCTGCTTCCCTTGGTGTTGACCCGCTTACCGCAGCCTGAAACGCCTGCCCAACCAAGGTTGCGCCCCCGTTTGGCGATGGACCGGTCCCCATTGGCGGCGGCCGCCGTGGTGGTTGCCGCACTGTCCAGCGCGTCGTTCCGTATGGTTGGACCTATCTATGGCCAAGAGGTCGGGTTGAGTGCGGGTCAAATCGCATGGTTCCTGTCAGCATTTGTTTTGGGCGGGGCGTTGGCACAATTTCCGATCGGCTGGTTGGCGGATAAATTCGACCGCCGCTGGGTTCTGATCTGGCTGTCAGCCGCGTCTATCGTTAGTTGTGCAGTCACGGTCATGGCGGCTGGCATGGGAACTGGCGCGGTTTTCCTTTCAGCCACATTGTTTGGCCTGACCACCTTTCCGATTTATTCTGTTGCAGCTTCGCACGCTCATGATTTTGCCAAAAGCGAAGAGCGGGTCGAACTATCTGCCGCGTTGATGTTCTGGTTCGCGGTAGGGGCAATTTTTGCGCCCTATCTGGCGTCCGTGTTAATCGAAAACTATGGCCCCGCGGCCTTGTTCGGCATGATATCCATTGGTCATGGCGTCTTGGTGATCTTCGGCCTGACACGAATGCGTGCCCGCCCCACCGCAAAAAAGCGCACCCCGTATGTCTATGCGCCGCGTACGACGTTCACGATCGGTCGCTTGATGCGCCGCCAAAGGGACAATCGCAGCGATGGTCGCAAGGCCCCCTAGCCCTTGCCCTATAGCTGCGTTACAGGGTGGACAAAGCATTATCGGGGCCTAAAATCATGACACGCCACCTCATCACATCCGCCATTCCGTATATCAACGGCATCAAACACCTCGGTAATCTTGTGGGGAGCCAGCTGCCTGCCGATTTGTATGCCCGCTATCTGCGGGCCCGTGGGCACGAGGTTCTGTTTTTATGCGCCACTGATGAACACGGTACCCCCGCCGAACTGGCCGCTGCCAAGGCTGGCAAACCCGTTGAGGAATACTGCGCTGAGATGCATGAAGTTCAAGCGCGGATTGCTGAGGGCTTCGGGTTGTCGTTCGACCATTTTGGTCGCTCGTCGAGTCTGCAAAACCAAAAGCTAACCCAGCATTTCGCGGGTGCTTTGTACGATCAAGGGTTGATCGAAGAGGTTGAACAACGTCAAATATATTCTCGGACCGATGGCCGCTTTCTGCCCGACCGCTATGTCGAAGGCACCTGCCCCAACTGCGGGTTCGAAGACGCGCGCGGCGATCAGTGCGACAATTGTACCAAGCAGCTTGATCCCGAAGATCTGATCAACCCTCGTTCCACTGTCTCTGGTGCCACAGACCTTGAAATGCGTGCGACCAAGCATCTGTTCCTGCGTCAGTCGCAGATGAAAGACAAGCTGGACATCTGGATCAACTCAAAAGCCGACTGGCCCGTGTTAACCACCTCTATCGCCAAAAAATGGCTGCATGACGGTGACGGTTTGCAAGACCGGGGCATCACCCGCGACCTGAGCTGGGGCGTACCTGTCAAACGGGGTGACGAGGATTGGCCGGGGATGGAAGGCAAGGTGTTCTATGTCTGGTTCGACGCCCCCATCGAATACATCGCCTGCGCGCAGGAATGGGTCGACGCTGGCAAAGGTAGCGATTGGGAAAGCTGGTGGCGCACAGACAAAGGTGCCGACGCCGTGCGCTATACCCAGTTCATGGGCAAGGATAACGTGCCGTTTCATACGCTCAGCTTTCCTGCCACGATCATGGGGTCGGGCGAGCCTTGGAAGCTGGTCGATTACATCAAATCGTTCAACTATCTCACCTATGACGGCGGGCAGTTCTCGACCTCGCGCGGGCGCGGTGTGTTTATGGATCAAGCGTTGGAAATTCTGCCGGCGGATACTTGGCGCTGGTGGTTGTTAAGCCATGCGCCCGAAACATCCGATGCGGAATTCACATGGGAGAATTTCCAAGCCTCGGTGAACAAGGACCTCGCCGACGTGTTGGGCAACTTCATCAGCCGGATCACAAAATTCTGTCGCTCCAAGTTTGGCGAAGAGGTACCGGCGGCGGGTGAATATGGCCCCGCAGAGCATGCTTTGATCGCGGAGTTGACAGAAAAAGTCGCTCAATATGAAAAATACATGGAGGCGATGGAGGTCCGCAAATCAGCGGCTGAACTTCGGGCGATATGGGCTGCGGGCAATGAATATCTGCAAGCCGAAGCCCCTTGGTCCACCTTCAAGACTGACCCTGACAAGGCCGCAGCCCAGGTACGTCTGGCCCTGAACTTGATCCCGCTTTATGCGGTTCTGTCAGGCCCGTTCATCCCGACGGCAGCCGCCGACATGTTGCAAAGTATGCGCGTCGACAATGCCGCCTGGCCCGATGACGTACCCGAAATCTTGGGCCAGCTTGCACCTGGCCACGCGTTCGACGTTCCCGAAGTGCTGTTTGCCAAGATCACCGACGAGCAGCGCGAAGAATGGGCAGAAAAATTCGCCGGAGTACGGACCTAGGCAATCCGACTTAAAAAATCGATGGCATGGGGCTAGCCACCAAGCCAGCCTCATACCGCCGCAAGCGATAGGTCAAAGTCAAACCGATTATCCATGAATGGTGGTGCGGGCGGGGGGACTCGAACCCCCACGGGCATACGCCCCTCAGATTTTAAGTCTGGTATGTCTACCATTCCATCACGCCCGCAACGACGCGCAACATAGCGAGGTTCGCGGCGGTGTAAATGGTCAGATATCGTCTCCGAGCGGTCCAAGTGGCGCATCTTTGGATAAAAGTCCTGCCTCGGACAGCCAAGGGTTGTTTTCCACAGCGATCAACAGCTGTTCGCGTGCTTCGCCGATACGGCCCAGATGCATCAACGTCAGTGCTCGGCCTGCCTGTGCGGCCACATGAAGGGGCTGCAAATTTAGCGCCATGTCGAGATCGGTGAGCGCCAATTCGTAATCAGCGTTCAAAAAATGAATATAGGCGCGCTGGTTGTACCCTTCGGCATAGCCGGGGCAATAACCCACCAGACGATCAAATTCGGCCATCGCCCCAAGAAAGTCATAAGCGTCACGGCGACGAAGCCCAGTGTCCAGTATACCTTGGGCAACCTCATCCGGGGCACGCAGCCAGACCTTCCACATCGCATCCGATACGACGCGACCGGCACGAAAATCGGGCGCGCGATTGGCCTGCTCGAACAGATCTTGAAGCTGGGGTGAATAATCAGGCAGCGCAGGACACCCTGATGCAAAAGCAGGGCCGGAAAGCAGGGCTAGAATACCTAATATACGCATAGGCCAAGGCTTGCTCCGGATTGGCTTTTAGTCAAGTCACTTCGGCAAGCATGATTTCCTTGACGGCTTCCATCGCCACATAGGTCGAGGTGTTTGACACATAGGGCAGCGAGGTAATTTTTTCGCCCAGAAACTGTCGGTAGGCGGCCATGTCACGTGTGCGTACTTTCAGCAGATAGTCAAAGTTTCCGGCAATCATGTGCGCTTGTTCGATTTCGGGCACGCGCAACACGGCGGCATTGAATGCCTTGAGAGCTATTTCACGGGTGTCGCTTAGCCGCACCTCGACAAAAGCCACGTGATCCAAGCCCAGTCGAATCGGGTCTAGCAACGCCCGATATCCCAAAATCACACCTGCATCTTCCAGTCGCCGCAGCCGCGCTTGTGTCGGCGATTTGGACAAACCGATCCGCTTGGCAAGATCGGTGATACTGATCCGTCCATCCTCAGCCAGTACCGCCAAAATAGCAGCATCAAAACGGTCCATTCTGAAATCATCATTTGTCACGCGAATCACCTAATAATAAAGCGCTTTGACCATCAAACTTGATGGAATCAGGAACTACTACTCCCTTTCCATAGCTATACTAGTCCAATTGTTCACTGGAGTAGCCCATGGCACGCGATTCGTCCCCGATTTTACGCCATCAGATTGATGCAGGTACGTATACAGATCAAGAAAACGTCCTGCGGGAACTGGTGCGTAATGCGCATCTGTCTCCGGAAGAGCGCGTTGCAATCACCAAGGCCGCTGCTGATATCGTCAGAGCCATCCGTGGCCATACCTCGCCCGGTATGATGGAGGTATTTCTGGCTGAATACGGGCTGTCCACCGATGAGGGCGTGGCGTTGATGTGTCTGGCAGAGGCGCTCTTGCGCGTGCCCGATGCAGAAACCATCGACGCACTGATCGAAGACAAGATCGCGCCCTCCGATTGGGGCCGCCATATGGGGCATTCCACATCGCCATTGGTAAACGCATCGACTTGGGCGCTGATGCTGACGGGTCGCGTGCTGGATGATGATCAGCCCGGTCCGGTGCGCCATTTGAGGGCTGCCATCAAACGTCTTGGAGAACCGGTGATCCGCACGGCGGTCAGTCGCGCCATGAAAGAGATGGGCCGCCAATTCGTCTTGGGTGAAAACATTACCGCCGCGATGGAACGTGCCAAGGGGATGGAAAAGAAAGGCTATACATATAGTTACGACATGCTGGGCGAAGCTGCCCGTACAGAAGACGACGCGAGACGCTATCATCTTAGCTATAGCCGGGCGATATCGGCCATTGCGATTGCCTGTACAAATAAAGACAGCCGCAAGAATCCCGGCATCTCGGTAAAGCTGTCCGCGCTTCACCCCCGCTACGAAGTAGCGCAGGAAAATTCCGTCATGCGCGATCTGGTACCGCGCCTAAGAGCCTTGGCGCTATTGGCGAAATCTGCGGGCATGGGCCTGAATATCGATGCCGAAGAAGCCGACCGCCTCGGTCTTTCGCTTGATGTCATCGAAAAGGTTCTGTCTGAACCCGCACTCTCGGGCTGGGCCGGCTTCGGCGTCGTCGTACAGGCCTATGGCCCGCGCGCCGGTGTTGTCATCGATGCACTCTATGACATGGCCATTCGTCATGATCGCAAGATCATGGTCCGGCTGGTGAAAGGGGCCTATTGGGATACCGAAATCAAACGCGCACAAGTGAAAGGTGTCGAAGGCTTTCCGGTATTCACCCAAAAGGCCGCAACCGATGTATCCTATATCGCCAACGCCAGAAAACTGTTGAACATGACCGACAGGATTTATCCGCAGTTTGCCACCCACAATGCCCACACGGTCGCAGCGGTTCTGCACATGGCAGAAGACAAAGAAAAATTCGAATTCCAACGCCTGCATGGCATGGGCGAGACTTTGCATAACATTATCATGGAAAAACACGGTACCCACTGTCGTGTTTATGCGCCGGTCGGAGCGCATGCGGATCTACTGGCGTATTTGGTAAGACGATTGCTGGAAAACGGTGCCAACTCCAGCTTCGTGAACCAGATCGTTGACGAAGATGTTCCCCCCGAAGTCGTCGCGGCAGATCCGTTTGAGAGCCTATCAGACACAACGTTGCATATCCCTACCGGCCCCGAGCTTTACCTGCCGACCCGCGTCAACTCGATGGGGTTCGACTTAATGCACACGCCGACGCTGGATGTGATCGAATCCGCCCGCGCGCCATGGAAAGCCCATAGCTGGGCGGCTGTCCCATTGCTGACGGTCGAGGCAAAGCCCAAGAAGGCGGTGCGCCTGCTGAACCCTGCCGCATCAAGCCGAAGCCCCGGCACCGTGCGAAACGCTTCCCCAGCAGATGTTCAAGCCGCCTTGGATAACGCATCCGTATGGGATACCCCTCTGGAGCAACGCCAAGAGGTGCTGTTGCGAGCAGCCGACATGCTTGAATCGCACTACGGTGAAATCTTTGCCCTATTGGCACGCGAGGCAGGTAAGGGCCTACCCGATTGCGTCGCCGAATTGCGCGAAGCGGTGGATTTCCTGCGCTATTACGCGTGCCAGGCTACCAATACCCCGCCTGCGGGATGCTTTACATGTATTTCGCCGTGGAACTTCCCATTGGCTATTTTCTGCGGTCAGGTAAGTGCGGCTTTGGCCGCTGGCAATGCCGTTCTGGCCAAGCCTGCTGAACAGACGCCCCTTATCGCGTTTCTGGCAACTTCGCTACTGCACGAGGCGGGCGTGCCGCGCGCTGTGTTGCAACTGCTTCCCGGTGGTGGTGACGTTGGCGCGGCATTGGTATCGGACCCACGCATTAACGGCGTGGCCTTCACCGGTTCAACAGGCACAGCGCTGCGTATCCGCCAAACCATGGCCAAACACTGTACCCCCGGCACGACGCTGATCGCGGAAACCGGCGGAATCAATGCAATGATCGTTGACAGTACGGCCCTGCCCGAACAGGCCGTCCAGTCCATCGTCGAAAGCGCGTTTCAATCGGCAGGCCAACGGTGCTCAGCCTTGCGGTGCCTTTATATTCAAGAGGACATCGCCGAAGACGTGATCGAAATGCTGGCCGGTGCGATGGAGGTGCTGGCCCTGGGCAACCCATGGGAAATTTCGACCGATGTCGGCCCGGTTATCGACGAAGCGGCCCGTAAAACTATCGCCGACCACGTCGAAACGGCCCGCAACGAGGGCCGCGTGATCGCTGAACTGACCGCCCCCACCAAAGGCACGTTCATCGCTCCGACCATGATCCGCATAAACGGCATCGCAGACCTAAAACAAGAAATCTTCGGCCCCGTGCTGCACATCGCCACCTTCAAAGCCACCCAGCTGAACAAGGTGATAGATGCGATCAATGCAACCGGCTATGGCCTGACTTTCGGCCTGCAAACGCGTATCGACGACAGGGTACAGCACGTATCCGAGAGGATCGAAGCCGGGAATATCTATGTGAACCGCAATCAGATTGGGGCGATTGTCGGCAGCCAACCCTTTGGCGGGGAAGGCTTATCTGGCACAGGGCCAAAAGCGGGCGGCCCGAATTACCTGCCGCGCTTTAGCGACCCGGATTTGAAGAACGTGGATGAGAACTGGGACACCAATCAGAAAAAACTACCCAAAATGCCTGCTCATACGGGGCCAGTCCTTGAAACGGTCACCCTTCCCGGCCCTACCGGAGAATCCAACCGCCTCAGCACGTTACCGCGCGCTGCCTTGCTGTGTATGGGGCCAGGGCCGAACACCGCTGCTGAACAGGCGCGTGCAGTGTCGGCACTTGGCGGCACTGCTGTTGAATTGAACGGCCAGATTGATGCCGGTTCACTTACAGACGGCCCGGCTTATGGCGGCATCTTGTGGTGGGGTGACGAAGAAACCGCCCGCGCCATCGAAGTGGCCTTGGCGGCTCGATCTGGCCCTATCGTGCCCTTGATAAGGGGGCTTCCCGACACGGCACGTGTCCGCGCCGAACGGCACGTCTGCGTGGATACAACGGCCTCAGGGGGCAACGCTCAACTGCTCGGTGCGGCTGGCTGAATGCAATTGCGGCGGGCAGTTTGCATTGCTCGCCGTACCGCCAAAACCGGTGTCGTCATCACAGGCACGCCCAAATCAGACAATAAAGCCGCAGCACCTTGCATGGATGCTTGGGCCAGCACGACGCAATCCGTGTCGGCCAAAGCATCCATGCCGGCTAACACATCACTGACAATCGCGGAATAAAAGGCCTCCATGTCGCCTTTCTCAAAGAAGCTCCAAGCGGTTTGGCACATGATCACATGCGCCCGTACGTCGGGCGCTTTCACGCACGCCTCAAACAAGTTGACCGTGGCTGCGCGCGTACTTTCCAAACAGATGACCAGCATGACGCGTTTGTACTGCTCCGCCGCCTCCATGGCAGGCCGGTCAACCCTTGCATAGTCCAACCCGAAGCTTTCCATCAGCGGCCCCAAGGTCGAACAGCTGCACAACATAGCATTGCTCGCATCGCAAGCCGCCAGTATTTGAGACACGTCTTCTCTAACGGTCTCTGAACCATTCGCTTGAGCGCGGGCAAGTAAATCGGGACGTACGACATGTACAACCCTGCCATCCCAGCCCTCGGCGTCAAACAAAGCCGAAAAACGGGGCACATGAATTGCAGACGTGTGTAGGCAAGTAATCTCCACGAAAATATCTTTCGGTTCATCCATTCAACATGTGCCACGAAGCCTCTTGACCAGCCCTAACGGATGTCTAAGGGTCCGTCCATGTTCCCAATTCGCGACCACAACCCGTCGGGGCGCACGCCCTATGTTACGTACCTGCTGATGGCAGCGAATATCGGCGTATTCCTAAGCTATGTGGGCTTGTTCGGCGATGATCGGGCCCTTAATATCTTTTTCTTCGAATGGGCATTGATCCCGGGTCGCGTAACTTCAGGCCAAGACTACACAGGGCTGTTCACCTCGATGTTCCTGCACGGAGGGTGGCTGCACCTCGCCGGCAACATGCTGTTTCTCTACATTTTCGGCGATAACATCGAAGACGAGATGGGCCACGTGGGCTACCTGATCTTCTACCTTGCCTGCGGCGTGCTGTCGGCCGGTGCGCACGTCATCTCAGCCCCCTACTCGCCGGTTCCAACTGTCGGGGCCTCAGGTGCGATTGCCGGCGTCATGGGGGGCTATCTGCTGCTCTACCCCAAAGCCAAAGTTGATATTCTCATCATCTTCATCGTGTTCTTCCGCATTTTTCCGATACCGGCATGGATCATGCTGGGCCTTTGGCTGGGGATGCAGCTCATCGGGGGGATCGGTACTGATCCGTCCATCGGCGGCGTGGCCTATTGGGCCCATGCCGGTGGCTTCCTCGTAGGGCTCATACTTACCCTCCCGCTATGGCTTCGCTTGGGCGGGCCTAATTTCTGGTCGTCAACACACGGTCACCCCCCGCATGCCGAAGCCAACTATGCCATCGCCAACAGCCGCATCCCAAAGGTAAAACGCAAATGACCCCACCCGAGGAAATCCATCAGGCAACGTGCCACTGCGGCGCAGTAACCCTAAAGGCAACCCTGCCCGTCGGTCTGTCGTCCGCCAGTCGCTGTACCTGTTCATTTTGTCGCCGCCGCGCGGCTGCGGCAGTCACCGCTATCGCCACTTCAGTAGAGGTTTTGCAAGGGAACGATAACCTCACGCTCTACCGATGGGGCACCCAAACTGCCAAACATTATTTTTGCAAAACCTGTGGTATCTACATGTACCACCAGCGTCGGTCAGACCCCGCCCAATGCGGTATAAATCTCGGGTGCATCAACGGTGCCGAACCTTGGCGACACGAACCCATTCCATATACCGATGGCGTCAATCACCCGTCAGACAAATAGACCAACACCCAATTTCCAAATGGACTAAAATCCTCGCCGAAGGCATCCTTGGCCAGCGTGAAAATCAACCCCTGGTGATTTTCGCGAATCCCGAAAACAGCGCTTCGTTTGCACAGACGATTTCACCGTCGTCTAAGATATTGCCCGCCGGGTTCAACGGCTCAACCATACCACCGGCCTCGCGCACGATCAGCATACCCGCAGCCAGATCCCACGCACTCAACCGCCGCTCCCAAAATCCATCATAGCGGCCAGCGGCGACATAGGCCAAATCAAGGGCGGCAGCGCCCCAACGGCGCACCCCTGCGCACACAGGCAATATACGCCCCAGGTCGCTAAGCGTATCGGGCAGATCCGCACGTCCACCGAAAGGCAGCCCTGTGGCGAATATCGCCTCGATCATACGAGACCGACCCGAAACCCGCAAACGGCTTTCGTTCATCCATGCGCCCGCGCCTTTTTCGGCAAAAAACATCTCATCCTTGGCGGGGTCGAACACGACACCGGCCACGATCTGGCCCTTGTGTTCTAGTGCAATAGACACAGCCCAGTGTGGCAAACCATGCAAAAAGTTCGTTGTGCCATCCAATGGGTCCACGATCCAGCGCCGCGTAGGGTCTTGCCCATCTTCGCCGCCGCCCTCTTCGGCCAACCATCCATAAGTCGGTCGCGCGCCCATCAGTTCTTCCTTGAGGGTCTTTTCAGACTGAAGATCGGCGCGGCTGACAAAATCGCCGGCACCTTTCATCGACACCTGAAGGTTCTCAACCTCGCGAAAATCCTTGACCAGGCCGCGTCCCGCACGTCGTGCTGCCTTGATCATGATGTTTAGATTTGCACTGCCAACCATATTTCGCGTCCCTCAATGGATCAGGCCGTGCGTATAAGCCCACCTGTCCCATTTGCCAAGGGGGCAGGGTCATCTGACGTAACGTGGTGAACATCGTCACCTTGTACATGACAGTATTCCAGCTAACGTGCCGATAACATTACCAAGGAGGAAAGCAAAATGTCTGACCAAATGAAACGTATCGTTCTAGCGTCCCGCCCCGATGGCGCTCCGACCACCGATAACTTCCGCCTGGAAGAGGGGCCTGTTCCCACGCCGGGCGACGGCGAAGTTCTTGTCCGCGTAAAATACATGTCGCTTGACCCGTATATGCGCGGTAGGATGGATGACGGAAAATCCTATGCAGCCCCCGTGCCGGTCGGTGGCACCATGGAAGGCGGATCAGTTGGCGAGGTCATCGCCTCGAATAGCCCGAACTTCAAAGTCGGTGATCACGCATTTGGCATGTTCGGTTGGGCCACCCACGGTGTTCAGGCTGCAAATCTACTGCGCAAGGTAAATCCTGACGAGGCGTCCATAACCACGTCGCTTGGCGTACTTGGCATGCCGGGTTTCACCGGTTGGCATGGGCTGATGGAATATGGCCGCCCCAAAGCGGGTGAAACACTTGTGGTCGCGGCAGCTACAGGGCCGGTAGGATCGATGGTGGGGCAGATCGCCAAATCACACGGCCTGCGCGTGGTTGGCATAGCGGGCGGCGCTGACAAATGCGCCATGGCCAAGGAACATTTTGGTTTTGACGAATGCATTGACCACCGCGCTTATGACGACGCCAAATCTCTGCGCGCCGCCCTGAAAGACGCCTGCCCCAAAGGCATCGACATCTACTTTGAAAACGTGGGTGGCAAAGTGCTCGAGGCGGTGATGCCGCTGATGAACCCGCATGGTCGTATCCCGATCTGTGGTATGATCGCGTGGTACAATGCTGGTGGTCTGGGTGCGAATGCTGCCGAAGAAGCACTGACCGCTCCCAAGCTGTGGCGTACGATCCTAGTGAATTTCCTCAGCGTGAACGGCTTCATCATCTCCAACCACTGGAACAAGTTTCCCGAGTTCCTGAAAGAAGTCGCCCCCAAAGTGGCAGACGGCACCATTGCGGTCAAAGAGGACATCACCGACGGCCTTGAAAACGCACCGCAGGCGTTCATCGACCTGCTGACCGGTGGCAACCAAGGCAAGGCCATCGTCAAGGTTGGCTAACCAAGTATCGGCGGGGGCGTTCGCGCCCCTGCCCTTTCCCCTGCCAGAGCACCGCAGGAACGTCACAGCGCACGACACGCGCCCTAGCGTGTGATGGCCTTGGCACCGCTGCATCGCTCCCTACCTACCCCTTTCTTTCCCTGTATCCGCACCCCAGGCCTGATCGAATTGTTTGTTAGTTCTCGCGCTGCCTCTTGAAATGCAGTGCGTCACGTGTCACTTATTTAACGACACGTGACGAAAAGGAGTTCAGCCATGAGTGCTACAGCCTTCCTAAGTGAAAGTGACAACTTCCCTCTAATTGACGCGGAAGCGGAAGATGCCGTGCGTGCCTTCCGGCTTTTGGGCGGGCGCAAGGTCATCAAGCAAACGGTGCGCAACTCTTTGGATGCGCATGATGTGATCGTTAAGGGCATTTCATCGCAGGCGCTGCTGCATCTCGTTGACACAGTTTCAGTGCTGTCGTCGGGCGATGCGCTGAACAAGGCGATCGGCATGAGCCTGCGCACCCTGCAACGTAAAAGGGCCGAAAAAGGCAAAGACCGCCTGTCTACAGAACAAAGCAGCCGTGCTTGGCGCTTTGCAGAGCTGCTTGCGCAAGCGACCGACGTCTTCGGCGACCAAGAAGCTGCCGAGGCCTGGATGCTGGCCCCAGCCATCAGTTTGGACAACAGACGGCCCATTGACCTACTCTCCTCGGCCGCAGGGGCCGAAGCGGTGGAAAACAGTTTGACCCGGATGGAGTACGGGGTCTACGCGTGACGCCTCTGCCACCGCCGCTCGGAACGGGCGAGCTGCGTTTTTGGCGGCTCGACCAGCGGCGGCATGCGCCAGCATGGCACACGGGCGAAGGGTCGTACCGCGTGGGGGGCCGGTGGAATTCGCAAGGGGTCCGAGCGGTCTATACTTCGCTTGACCCTGCGACCGCGATCATGGAGGTCGCGGTCCACAAAGGGTTCAGGGCGTTGGATACTGCACATCATGTGCTGACTTCTGCACGGGTGATTGACCCTACCCAGGTGCATGTTATTGATACCGCTGACATCCCTAATGCAAATTGGTTGGTGCCGGGGTCACATGGGGCGGGCCAAAAGGGGTTCGGCGACGCGCTGCTGCGCGACCATGTGTTTGTTTTGATCCCCTCTACCGTATCCCGGCATAGCTGGAACCTGATCTTTGACGCCACCAAGGCCGCAGGACAGTTTGACGACGTGCAACAAGAGCATTTCGCCCTCGACCCACGTCTGCATGTTTAAGCGGCAACACCCTGCCTTAAGCCTGCTGCAATTTCCGCGCCTCTTCCCCCGCCAGTTTTAGCAGTTGCGACATGAAAGGCTTGTCCAGATCATCCTCGCGCACGGCGGCGTATAATCTACGGGTTACCCCGTTTTCCGTCAGCGGGCGGGTAACATAATCGTTGCTATATTTTACCTCGCGGACGACCCAGTCGGGCAGCACGGCAACGCCGCGGTTCGAGGCGACAAGCAGCAGGATCACGGCCGTCAGCTCTACCTGTCGAATTGCCAGCGGCTCGACTTTGGCGGGGATCAGCAGCTGGCTAAACACGTCAAGGCGGGTGCGTTCCACCGGATAGGTGATCAGCGTCTCGGTTCTGAAATCAGCGGCTTCGACGAATGGTTTGGCCGCGAGAGGGTGGTTGCTGGCAGCGACAAAGACTGCCTTGTAATCGAACAGTTCAACAAATTTGACGCCCGGCAGTTCTTCGGGGTCGGAGGAAACCACCAGATCGACCTCTTCGCGCAGCAACGCGGGCAAGGCGTCAAAAGCCAGCCCGGGGCGGATATCGACATCTACATCGGGCCAAGACTTGCGGAATTGTTCCAGCACCGGGAATAACCATTCAAAGCAGGCGTGACATTCGATCGCGATATGCATCCGCCCGGTGCTGCCCGCCCGCAGCCCCATGAACTCAGCCTGCGCCGCCTCAAGCTGGGGCAGAACCTGTTGGGCCAGCTTGAGCAGGCGCAGTCCCGCAGGCGACAGTTTCAAAGGCTTTGACCGACGTACAAACAGCTCGACGCCAGCTTGATCTTCCAGCCCCTTTACCTGATGCGACAGGGCAGATTGGGTGATGTTCATCGTTTCGGCGGCCCGTGCCAAGCCACCAGCCTCGTGAATGGCCTGAATGGTACGCAGATGGCGGAACTCAATATGCATATGAGGCGTTCCTCATGTTTAAGATGAAAGTTATGAGTTTGTTTCACAACTCGGTTCATGCGACAAGAGTTGAAATAAAGAATAGGATTGCCCGATATGACCACGCCAGCCGTTTCCTTTGAAGTTTTCCCTCCCAAATCGGTCGATGCTTCTTTTCGCCTGTGGGACACGGCGCAAGCGCTGGCACCCTTGGGACCTCGTTTCTTTTCCGTGACCTATGGCGCAGGCGGGTCAACCCGCGATCTAACGCATGATTCTGCCCATGTATTGCGCCGCACATCCGGCCTGCCGATTGCAGCCCACCTGACCTGCGTCGGCGCTAGCAAAGCCGAAACACTTGAGGTCGCGAACAGCTTTGCCGAAATCGGTGTCACCGATATTGTCGCTTTGCGCGGCGATCCTGAGAATGGGGCCAGCGTGTTTACGCCGCACCCAGATGGCTTTGCCGATAGCTGCGAATTGATTGAGGCCTTGGCCGCAACGGGGAAATTCACGCTGCGTGTCGGTGCCTATCCTGAACCCCACCCTGAATCCACGGATCAGGCGCAGAATGTGGAATGGCTCAAGCGCAAGTTCGATGCCGGTGCGGACGAAGCGATTACGCAGTTTTTCTTTGAAACCGAAACTTTTCTGCGTTTCCGCGATGCCTGTGCCGCTGCGGGAATCACCAAGCCGATCACGCCGGGCATCATGCCAGTGACCAATTGGAAATCGGCGCGTAATTTCGCGACGCGTTGCGGCGCTTGGGTGCCTACTTGGCTCGACGAAGCCTATAGCGCTGCGATCCGCGATGATCGCCACGATCTGCTGTCCACCGCACTATGCAGCGAAATGTGCAGTGAGCTGGTGGCCGAGGGCGTCGAGAATTTGCATTTTTATACCCTGAATCGCCCCGAGCTGACCCGTAGCGTGTGCCGTGCCATGGGCGTTACATCGCAAACCGCCCTGTCAGACGTCGCGTAAGATATATCACGGCTTGCTCTCGGGCAGAAAAATCAACAAGTTTCTCCGGCACATAATTTCCGGAGATTTCTTATGCCACGCCTTGCCAACAGTCCCGAAGACCTGCTGAGCCAATCCGAAGTGCTCGGGTTGACGGGTCTTGAGTTCATGCAGAAAATGCTGGACGGCACTAACCCCGGCCCGCCTATTGGCGGCACCATGGGATACACCTTGCACGAAGTATCAGACGGGCGTGTTGTTTTTCGTGGTGCGCCGGAATTCAACGTCACTAACCCGATGGGTGCGGTGCATGGCGGCTGGTATGGTACTTTGCTCGATTCATCGATGGCCTGTGCCGTCATGACCAAGGTCCCGCGCGGGTCGGTCTATACGACGCTGGAATACAAGATCAATATTCTGCGCTCTATCCCGGTAGGCATGCAGATTGACTGCGTGGGCATAACTGATCACGTCGGCCGGTCCACCGGGGTTGCGCATGGTGAAATTCGTGGTGTCGAAGACGGCAAACTATACGCAACTGGCTCCACCACTTGCATTGTCATGCAAATCGCCAAATAGCGTGTGGCTTTCATGATCTGAAACGGCATGCGGGCGGGGCTGCCCCCCACCCGCCCGCGCTGATAACCCGCGCCGATAACCTTAGTATTATTCGGCAGCAATTGCCCGATTATTGAGCATTTCCCAGACCTTATGCGGTGTGAATGGCATATCTGCCTGACGCACGCCTTCATCCCACAATGCATCCTGAACCGCGTTCGAAATCGCGGCCAGTGCGCCGACGGTACCGGCCTCGCCACATCCCTTCATCCCCATGAGATTTGCCGTGGATGGAACAGGTTCGGAGTTGAATGCGATATAGGGCACATCAACTGCGCGCGGGATCGCATAATCCATAAACGATGCAGTTAGCAGTTGACCGTCTTCGTCATAAACGACGTGTTCCTGAATGGCCTGACCAATCCCTTGCACCACACCGCCGTGCACCTGACCTTCGGCGAGCATCGGGTTGATAAGGTTGCCAAAATCGTCGACGACGGTATAGCGTTCGACAACAACGACACCGGTTTCGGGGTCAATCACCACCTCGGATACATGTGCGCCGTTAGGATAGCTACGCCCTGGCAAGGTCGCACGTTCATGATGGACCAGCAGGTCATTGCGACCCTTTGCACGCGCCATCTCGGCGACTTCCAGCATCGTCGGGGTCATGTTCGAGCCTTCGGCACGGAAGCGTTCGTCATCAAAGCTGATCTCGGCGGCAGGCACGCCCATTTCATCGGACAAGAAGGCTGTGAACGCGTCTGTCATCTTGGCAACCGTCGCCAGCGTCGCCGTGCTTTGCGTCGTAACAGAGCGCGATCCCCCCGTGCCGCCGCCTTGGGCGATCAGATCGCTGTCGCCTTGGATGACATAGATCAGGTCAGCAGGAATGCCGGTCTGGTCCGACAGGAACTGCGCATAAACCGTCTCGTGGCCCTGCCCGTTCGACTGGGTCCCCACATAAATAAAGACGGTGCCATCTTCGTTGAACTCGACCTTGGCGCCCTCGGCTGGGTCGCCCAGAATGCTTTCGATATAATAGCAAAGGCCCTGCCCCCGCAGCAGTCCCTTCTCGGCGTCCGCAGCTTTGCGCGCTGCGAAACCGTCGTGATCTGCCTCAACCGCCGCACGCGTCAATAGACGGTTAAACTCTCCCACATCATAGTTTTCCCCCGTCGCGGACGTGTACGGAAATTGTTCGGGCTTGATAAAGTTGATCCGGCGCAGCTCCCAAGGGTCGACACCCAATTCACGTGCCGCCCGGTCCATCAGACGTTCCAGCACATAGATCGCTTCGGGGCGACCAGCACCGCGATAGGCGTCAGTCTGAACGGTGTTGGTGTAATACCCTTCGACCTGCAACCACGTTGTCTGCACGTCGTACACACCCATCAAAACCTTGCTGAACAGCAGCGCCTGAATCGGCTGACCAAATTGGCTGTTATATGCACCAAGGTTACACTTGGTGCTGACGCGGTACGCCGTAATCTTGTTATTCTCATCAAAAGCGAACTCGGCAAGCGACGTCAGATCACGCCCGCCATTATCGCTTAGCATCGCTTCGGTCCGGTCGGACATCCAGCGCACCGGTCGCCCCAAAGCCCGGGCCGCCTGCGCAACCGAGAAATATTCAGGATAGGCCGACGCCTTCATGCCAAAGCCGCCGCCGGTGTCCGGGTTCGTTACCTGCACATGGTCATCATCCAGATCGAACACCCGCTTGAGGTTACCTTTGTGTACCCAGACGCCCTGCGCGTTGTTGGCCACATGCACCTTGCCGTTTGTCCATTCGGCATAACAGCCCCGAGGCTCCATCGAATTCACGATGATCCGGTTATCTCCCACATCGAGGCTGACAGTTTTAGCTGCGGCATCAAATGCTTTTTGTGTCGCGCCTTCGTCGCCCATGCCCCAATCGAATGCCATGTTATCAGGTGCCTCGGGGTGGATCATAGCACCGCCGCGCTCCAGCTTCATATTGGTTGGCAGATCCTCCACATCGAGCACGATCAACTCAGCGGCATCGCGCGCCTGATCCAACGTATCGGCGATCACAACAGCCACAGGTTCACCCACATAGCGCACCCGTCCCTTCGCCAACATCGGGCGCAGCGGTTTCGCGGCATCGGTGCCGTCGCGGTTCTGCAAGATCGTTCCGGCCATGGAAATGTCCATGCCAGCGGCTTCCAGTTCATCAATCGTAAGGACCGCGTGCACACCCTCAGCATGCGCCGCATCCTCTACGTCTAGTCCGGTAATCACCGCATGCCCAACGGGTGAGCGAAAGAAATATGCGTGCAGCGCGCCCGCGGGTGTGATGTCGTCTACATAACGCCCCTCGCCGGTCAGAAACCGCACATCTTCGACCCGTTTGACCGGCTGGCTTTTCCCAAACTTATCCATCTGCTCGCATTCCTTCGTTCCGTCATTTAGTTCGGCCTGACACTAGCCTGCAAAGCCGTAATGTCCAGACACCCCGCGCGACTAGGTCCTTTGACATTTTGAGAAGTATTAGACCCGCCAGCCTTCCCCTTTCCCTCTTGCTCCGCTAGATCATCCCCAAGTTAAAAGAAGGACGCTGATCATGGCACTCGATAAGAATTTTGACGCCGCCGAAGCCGAAGCCCGCCTATATGCCGCATGGGAAGACTCAGGCGCATTCAAGGCGGGCGCGAATGCTTCGCGCTCCGAAACCTTTTCAGTCATGATCCCGCCGCCCAACGTGACAGGGTCACTGCACATGGGCCACGCGTTCAACAACACGCTTCAGGATATTCTGGTACGCTGGCACCGGATGCGCGGGTTCGACACGCTGTGGCAGCCCGGACAGGACCACGCTGGCATCGCCACACAAATGGTCGTCGAACGCGAGCTGGCCAAAGACGGCAAGCGCCGGACCGATTTCACGCGGGATGAATTCACCGCCAAAGTCTGGGAGCAAAAGCAGAAATCCGGTGGCACGATCATCGGCCAGCTCAAACGCCTTGGCACCTCGCTCGATTGGTCACGCAATGCCTTCACCATGTCCGGCGCACCGGGGGCTCCTGCTGGCGAAGAGGGTAACTTCCACGATGCCGTGATCAAAGTCTTTGTCGACATGTACAACAAGGGACTGATCTATCGCGGCAAACGTCTGGTCAACTGGGACCCGCATTTTGAAACGGCCATTTCCGATCTGGAGGTCGAATCCACCGAGGTCGACGGCCACATGTGGCACTTCAAATACCCGCTGGCCGATGGCGCGACCTATACCTACGTCGAAAAAGACGAAGATGGCAATGTAACCCTGACCGAGGAACGCGACTATATCGCGATTGCAACAACGCGCCCCGAAACCATGCTGGGCGACGGCGCCGTTGCTGTACACAGAACCGACGAACGCTATGCGTCAATTGTCGGCAAACTTTGCGAAATCCCCGTTGGGCCCAAGGCGCAGCGCCGCCTTATTCCGATCATAACCGATGAATACCCTGACAAGAATTTCGGTTCTGGCGCGGTCAAGATCACCGGGGCACATGATTTTAACGACTATGGCGTCGCCAAACGCAATAACATCCCGCTTTATGCGTTGATGGACACCCGCGGCGCGATGCGCGCCGATGGCCTTCCCTACGATCAGGCCGCCACACGCGCCCAAGCGATTGCCAATGGGACCGAGGAAGCGCCGACGGATGCCACCGAGATCAACCTAGTGCCCGAAGAATACCGTGGCCTTGATCGGTTCGAGGCACGGACACGCGTCATCGCCGACATCACCGCCGAGGGCTTGGCAGTCATGGTTCCATCGACGGATCCACGCCTTGGCAAACCAATCAAAGCCCCTCTCGCCCCAGAAGAAGGCGGCGAAGCGCGTGACGAAGCGCTGGTCGCTTTGGTCGAACCCAAGAAGATCATGCAGCCGTTCGGCGACCGCTCCAAGGTTGTGATCGAGCCGATGCTGACCGACCAATGGTTCGTCGAGACCTCGAAAATCGTACAGCCTGCGATTGACGCGGTGCGCAATGGCGACGTGCAAATCCTGCCCGAGCAGGACAAAAAGGTGTATTTTCACTGGCTCGAAAATATCGAACCTTGGTGTATCTCGCGCCAGTTGTGGTGGGGTCACCAAATTCCCGTCTGGTTCGACGATGAAGGCAATGAATATTGCGCCGCGACTGAAGCCGAAGCTCAGGCGATGGCACCTGGGAAACGGCTCAAGCGCGACGCGGATGTTCTGGATACATGGTTCTCCTCTGGCCTTTGGCCGATTGGTACGCTCGGCTGGCCGGAACAGACGGATGAGCTGGCGAAATACTTCCCAACCTCGGTGCTGATCACCGGATTCGACATTATCTTTTTCTGGGTCGCCCGAATGATGATGATGCAATACGCCGTGGTCGATCAAAAGCCGTTCGACACCGTCTATGTCCACGCACTGGTGCGCGACGAGAAGGGCAAGAAGATGTCCAAATCGCTCGGTAACGTGCTGGACCCGCTAGACCTGATCGACGAATATGGCGCTGATGCGGTC
>TARA_R110002012_G_scaffold215378_1_pt1 | contig 22137 bp, 23 predicted proteins | sample TARA_R110002012 | Tara Oceans TARA_R110002012 (sample SAMEA4396515) | marine metagenome | biome: Westerlies Biome; feature: [DCM] deep chlorophyll maximum layer (ENVO:01000326); material: water (ENVO:00002006), including particulate matter (ENVO:01000060) such as... | depth 40 m | reverse complement strand
GGCCTTATGCCGTGAAAACAGTCCAAGTTTTTGTCCGCATCCCCCCCGGGTCACTTCTGTAGGGAAATTAACACTGAAGCCTTTCGATCGGCGCGCCTCCAGAATATTTAGACCAAGTTGTATCCGTAGCTTCATGCCAGATGCAGAGCCCGAATGTAGAGTATTTAACCACGCAATATATTCTACATTCGTTTCGTAGGCTATTGTCTTCGAGAGAAAATTTCTCAACTTGGGGTCAGTCGACATTTTAGGCGAGTGAAGAAGTTAAATTGCACGTGAAAGTTGGATAAGTATTTGAAAAGATCATTTCATGCTAACGCATGCCGAACTCATGGGGAGAATTCACTATCAAGAGTATTTATGCCTCAGGCTATCTTTAGCCCTGACATTTCCTGCACCACCGCGCTGAAGTAGATCCTTATTCCCACAAAACCAAGCTGTTTTGTGGCACCCCTACATCCGGCCAACAGATCTAAAGTGAATTGTTTAGTGACCCAAATTAACGACGAAGCGTCGCCAGTTGCTACGCTGATTGAACTTGATGGCAAACGCACGGTGGGTTGGGTCTATGTTTGGGAGACTTCGGAGCTGTCGATCTTGTGGATTGACGAGCGAGACACGGCTGCGTTCATTGACCCTGAATTAAGCCTTGAGAGATTGTGGAAGGCCAAGGCAACAACACCGGAGGATGTGATTGCTTTTCTCGACATCCTTCGAAAACCTGTGACCTTCGGCGCTATTTGACGCGTTTCTAATGACGTTAGGTGGCGTAACTGGCGCATGCGGTCTGGTCAAAACAGTGAAGCGGCTGTTTGAACCGTGTGCAGCGAACGGCTGATATTGAAACCCTGACTACCTGCCAGCTTCCGATCACGCCCCAATTTCGAGACGTCTTCTGCTAGCGTTTCTCAGCCATCGGATATCTTACAGAAGGTAAATTGTGGCTTGGAAATTACTCCGGCACTTTGCATTCCGTTTTCCAGAAAGGGATCCGCAGCGAAGGTCTGCGCGCGTTCAACGGTGCTCCATTGGAAAATAACAGTCACGGAATTGCTGTCAGCCGGGTCCACCAAGACTTTGTATGCAGTTTCGCCGACGCTTTGTCGCGTCGCTAGGGCGCTGTCGAAAACGGATTTCCATTCCCCATAGTCAGCAACTTGATGCTGAACGATCATTATTGCTTCTTGAGCAGCGGCGATCTGAAAAGGACCGACGGTGAGGGCGGTGGCCAATGAAATCAAGTTGATGATTGAATTTGTCATGTGATGGCGATACCTTTTTTTATGAAGGCAGCGGCCCTGACCGCCGCACCCGACGAAGGCTTACAACGCGCCGTTTTTAAGCCATTTGGCGCAAGGCTCACCAAGTTCCGCGACAGCAGTTTGCTCATAACGTTCGCTGGTCGTCCGTGGCAGTGTGTCTCTCCAGCGCCCGTTTGTACCTTTGTGAATAAATGTTTTTGCACCGCCATCCCAGAATGCGCCCCCTAGTGGTACAGAAGCTGCGGCATGGTTTTTCATGTAATCGAATGAACAATGATGCAGGATTTTCTCCATCGTATCGGGCGTCATCTCGATGTCGAGAAATGCAGCTATTTGGTCAATCTGACCACGCAAATCATGCTTGAGATCTGTAAAGTGGACGAGTTTTACGCTGGGCCGATCGCGCAGCTCCCACCAGCTGCGAACATTTTCCCAATAGGGCCAGAACGGCGCGCCGTCATTATCCAGCCAGTGAGTAAAATATTCGACCGGACTTTCAGGCGGTCTTCCGATCTCGGGGCCGACGCGCCCGGGCGTGTTGTTGAGGGCGTCGTACCACACCTCGTTCGCGGTCGAATGGTGGTTGTGTAACGACCAAATGACATCCCGTGCATCCCGGCCGACATAGATGTATTTGGCCTTATCCGAGAAGACCAAAGCATCGACCGGTAAATGGGTTTTCAGAAACCGACGATGGGTCTGTGCAGCAATTGCCGGAAGCTTGACCTCTTTCGGTGGCACGCGAAGATCAACCCAAGGTGACATTTCTGCGACGGGCAAGTCCGTTTGACCCTGAAAGATCAACTGGCTTACGATCTGCTGCATCCAAGAGGTGCCCGACTTTGCATAGGTCGCTATTACGATGTCATCATCACGAAAATCGATATCGTTCCAGACCGTACTGTCCATGTGATGGTTGTGCATTTCGCGGGTTTTGGTGGGCAAGACGTGCATTTCAAATCTCCTCTGTTGCAGGTGTCGCTTGGCCAACATGTGCCACTGCCAGGGGTCGTGGGTATCTCTGCACTTGCAGAGCGGTTAGGCATCCGTGCAGAATGCTCTTAGGGGTAAGAAACAATGCTCGACTGGAACGACATACGCATCTTCCTTGCTGTCGCGCGAGAAGGCTCTACTTTGGCGGCTTCGAGAAAATTAAACATCAACCAGACGACGGTTGGACGGCGTATGCATGCGCTGGAAACGGCCTTGGGGCTGACACTGTTTGAGCGCGATACCCGGGGATATACTCTAACTGCTCAGGGTAGAAATATGCTGGAAGTGGCGGCAAGCATGGGTGAAGCCGCCGAAAGCGTCAAAACGAGAGCCAACCAACTCGGGAGGGCATCGAGCGGGAAAATACGCGTGACTGCAGCTCACTCCAGCATGGCGCATTGGATGCTTCCAATAATATCTGAGTATCATAAAAACAATCCAGACGTTCAATTTGAGACGAATTCGGCTGAAACATACATATCATTGGAAAATGGCGAAGCAGATGTTGCTTTGCGCGCCGCTGACAAAATATCGGGCGACACATTAGTTGTCAGAAAACTTCCCCCCGTCACATGGGGCATTTATTGTAGTAAGCTATATTTGGCCGCCAAGGGCATGCCGCGCTCCATCGAGGAATTAAAGGAACATCCCTACCTGTGTTTCCCCGACGCAATGGTGAGGGGAATTCAAGCTATGAGTTATGTAGATCAGCATTTGGATAAATCGAAAATTGTCAGCACCGTGGATTCGGTTGTGTCCATGGCGGCATCGCTTCGCACTGAAGAGGCGGTCGGAGCGCTGCCCTGTGTTGAAGGTGATCAAACGTCCGAGCTTTTAATGTGTTTCACAGACAATGAAATGAAAAGCGGGCTTTGGCTTGTTGCATCGAAGGAGGCCTACCAAGAGCCACGTGTACGCAAATTTATGAAATTTGTTGGCGAAAACTTTCCACGGGATGGCAGCAAGGCAAATTTCTAAATCCGTGACAAAGCCATTCGCACTTGGGTCAATTCTTCTAGGTACTTCAAACACGATGTGGCCCGAGATTTACCCGGGCCAAACCAACGAATTGCGAGGTGGAATACTGGTGCGCTCCTTAATCTGCGGATCGAACGATCGTGATCGTGGGCGGCCCGGCAACACCGGCATCTTTCATCCCTGCTTGAAGAACAGGTGACGCGAAATATGCGTTTGCTACGGCCACATCTGTGAAGCGGTGCAAGACATAAACCATGTTTGGGTTTTCTATATCTTGAAGAACTTCTTCTTCCAGAACTCCGCCCGCCCTCTGTTCGTCAGCAAAACCATCGTAGACAGCGCGCCATTGCTCATAGTTATCCACAGGATGGCTAGCAATCACCAGAATTGTTCCGTCTTGTGCAAACCCTGTCGATGGCAGTGCAAAAAATAGCACGGCCACCGCAGCGTGTAATTTACTCATCATGATATTTCTCCTGTTAACTCGTAGCAGCCAAAAATTGGCGACCTAGCTCTAGATTGCACCAATGGAATGCAGTGCGATATTGGTTCAGATAGCTACCCGGGCTGCAAATTCGCAGGAAGCTTCGCTCGCGATGTAAATTCTCCCGATCAATTCACGGACACACGGACAAACAACAAAGGTCAGTTGAATTCTAAACGTCAATAATGACCGACGGTGACATGTTTCTTCCGAAGCGCACGTCTGATGCTTCAAGCACAAAGACACCAAAGGTCCACGTGGTGTCAGTCCATGTGCCGTGCAATGAATAGTCGCTACACCGCAACTGAAGGTGCATCCGCGCTCGGTGTCCGTTTCAGGACACGGTAGTCAGTTGGTCGGGAAACGTCGAACAGCTCTGCCAAATCGCTGATAGAGTAATCGCCCGTGTCTTACATGCGGCGCAACTCAGTTTGGCGGCGAACTGACAGCTTTGGTTTCTTGCCCTTCAGCTTGCCCTTGACGCGGGCGATAGCCATGCCTTCTTTTGTACGCATTCGCATGAGGTCCGACTCAAACTCTGCGAAGGTAGCGAGGATGTTGAAGAATATTTTTCCCATTGGATCAGCTGGATCGTAGACGCTGGTACCAAGGACTAGTTTGACCCCGCGCTTTTCCAGCTCGTCTGCGATGGTACGCGCGTCGGGAACGGAGCGTGCAAACCGGTCCAGCTTTGGAACGACAAGGGTGTCCCCTTCGCGCACTGCGGCCAAGGCTTGCGCCAAACCAGGTCGCTCACGATTTGTGCCAGTCAGGCCATGATCGGTGTAAATGCGATCCTCGGACACATCGAGATTAAGAAGCGCCACGCGCTGTGCTGTGAGGTCTTGATTGTCGTTCGAGCAGCGGGCGTAGCCGATACGGGCTTCACTCATGAATGCGTCCTTGGGCCGGAAATGGCCGAAGATTGCCTGCCACGGCCCAAGTGTAACGCAAAAGCCCCCTTCAACGATACTATCATCGTACCAATCAAATGAGATTCTATTTCTGTAGTGAATGCTGATTGTAAACTGACGGCCGGGGGCCGTCCGGTAAGCTATCCCTATCGGACAACCCATTTCAAAAACCTTCAACAACCAAGTCGATTTTGAATGGGGCTTGTGGCAGTGGAAATTGGGGCAGGGCGGGGGTTTTCAACAAATAAGGGTTTTTGGCAGGTCGCCATTGCCCAAAGCTGCCGTTCGTACGTCGCGCAGCTAATAGCAGGAAAGATGCAGGTTCCTCGGACGCCGTGCGCGACGTTTGAGTGACGCGGATCGTTGCCTTGCGTCGGAGAAGCGCTCAAGCGGGAAATCGCGGGGTTGGGCTTGGTGGGCCGTTTGTTGTTATGGGGATTTGGGCGGTGGGTTTGCCTCGAATCCGGCCTGACAGACCCGTTGACTGAGATCTGTTAGGCTAAGCACTGTGCCGGTTTTGCCAGCGCTGGGGCTATTTGTGCGGTGTCTCGTGGATATTATTCGCTTTTGCGGCGCTGATAACTTGGCCTGCGCATAGTGATTGGTTCGCAGGAGATATAGCCTGCGGCTGAGGGTATCGTCTGTATTGTACGGCGTGCGTGTCATGCTGCGGCCCTCTGTGTTGCTGGCGGTGCTCCGGCGTGCTGCGCTGGTGCGATTGTCTCAACGATGATCAACTGTCCGCCGCAACATGGGCAAGGCAGTGCCAGGACACGGACAGGTTCATCGCAATTGCCGTGGCTGTCGTCATCATCGCGTCTCTGGTCTGGTGTTTTGACCCCGAGCAGTTGCCTAATCCTGGCGATATTGGCCGCACGGTTGCCATTTCCGAAGAACCCGTAGTGGCGGATGCGGTGCTGGCCCTTTGGCAAAACGTGGATCAGGAAGCGGCGGATGAACTCTGATGTCGCCAGTGTCATGGTGGTGTGGCGGCGCGCGCCTTTAAGACGGTAATCTTTGACGCGGAAGGTGACACTGCGCTCGTCCATACGGACCAATCGGCTGTTGGAAATCGCAACACGATGGGTGTAGCGCGACAGATATGCCAGCACGGCTTTTGGTCCGGCGAAGGGTTCTTTGGCATACATGACCCAGTCGATTTGGTGCAGTGGTTCGAGGAAATCGTCGAAGGTATTCCCGTCAATGAGGTCTGCATGTTCACCGAAGAAGTGCAGTTTCCCCGCATCATGCAGCTTGGTCAGGCCTTCCAGAATGAGCCGCCGGAAAAGGCGCGACAGCACATGCACGGACAGAAAGAAGTTCTTGCGGCAGGCGATCCATTTTGAGCTATCGGCAGACAAGCCCCCGCCCGGCACGATCATGTGGACATGCGGGTGATGCGTCATTGCTGAGCCCCAGGTGTGAAGAACTGAAATCATGCCGGCCCGAGCACCAAGCTGCTTGGGGTCGGCGGCGATCTTGATCACCGTGTCTGCGCTTGCGCGCATCAGCAGGTTGTAGATCTCGCGTTTGTTCTGATGCGCAATATCCGCAATCTGTTTGGGCAGAGTGAAGACGAGGTGGAAGTATCGCACGGGTAGGAGCTCAGCTTCGCGCGCCGCCAGCCAGGCCTTCGCCGCACCCGCCTGACATTTGGGGCAATGGCGGTTACGGCACGAGTTGTAGACGATGTGTTCATACGCGCAGTCAGCGCAGCGCGTAACATGTCCGCCAAGCGCCGCCGTGCGGCAGCGCTCGATTGCCGACATCACTTTCAACTGTGTCAGGCTGACATGACCCGTGTTTGTAGCACGCCAAGCAGGGCCATGGGCGCGGAAGACATCCGCGACCTCCAATATTGGACCCGGCATGGCGGCTTATGTAGATCTGCCTCTGCCCTTCTTGCGCTTGGGCCCGTTCAGGTCATCCAACGGGCTGTCTACTGCTGCGATCATACCGGTGGCGACGCTGGCATAGCGCGCTGTTGTCGTCAGCTTGGTGTGACCCAGCAGCGCTTGTATGACCCTGATATCGACGCCGCGTTCCAACAGATGGGTCGCGAAACTGTGACGCAATGTATGCGGCGTGACCGGCTTGGTGATCCCTGCCTCAAGCGCAGTCTGTTTGAACAGCCGTGAAATCTGTCGAGCCGAGAGATGTTTGCCACGATAGCCAGGAAACAACACACGTTCCGGCCGGGGCACATTCTTATCCTGACCGTTGGGCCGCTCTTTCCACCACTCACGCAACAGGCCCAAAATGTCCGACGGCAGCATCACGTTGCGGTCCTTACGGCCCTTTGATTGCACGATGCGGATGATCTTCTGTTCTCCATCGATATCGCCGACCTTCAGCCGGACCACCTCGCCTGCGCGCATCCCGCACCCATAAGCGAGCGACAACATCACTCGCGCCTTTTGGCTGGGTGCCATGGCCAGGATACGCTTGATCTCTTTCTTACTGAGAACCAGTGGCACCTTGACCGGTTCTTTGAGACTGAGGATCTCCGCCACCAGATCGTGCCGTCGCATCGTGACCCGAAACAGAAACTTGACGCCGGTCATGGTCTGGTTACGCGTGCAGATGCTGGTGCCGATCTCGACCAGATGTTGCTGGAAATACTTCACATCATCCGGTGTCGCCGTCTCCGGCGAGCGCCCGAGCCAAGCTGCGAAACGCTTACAGGCACGCAGGTGACTGGTCTGTGATGCGGGCCCAAGCGTACGAGCTGTCATGTCCAAAATCATGCGGGCACGAAGCGGTGTGATTGGTGTGGAATGCTGAATGTTCATGGAAAAGCCCTCTGTCAATCAAGGCAAAATCACCTCGGCCAACAGCACACACCCAACATCACAAATCGCGAAACAAATCCCAGCTCAGCGCAACGCCAGAAACAAGCGCCCTATCGCGAAGCGATTTAGTGCAAGAGCCCAGATTGGCCTATGCTGCATCTTGCACGAATGCCCACTTTACGACGATGACCCACTCGCCACCCCGGCAATCAATGCGCCGAGTGCGACAAGGCCAGTTTTGGTTAGACCGCGCACGTCAGGTCCGCCACTCAAAGCAGTTGAAAAGCCGCCAAATAGCACTGGAGGTCACAAGTGTGCGGACATTCTTAGCTTTCGCTGCAATCGCACCAATGAGGGCTTTTCTACATAGAGCCAGTTTAAGAGGAAAACGTGCTTCTGTAAGAACTGTAGGACAAATTACAATGGCGTGAAGAAAAGGAGTCTGATGTAAATATTGCCATGCATTTAATAAACGACGCGCATCTAGACGTATTCGACCAAGCGTTCTCGGTGACCAACGGCTCTGACCTGTAAGGCTCAGTGCGCCTTCTTAGAAATACATTTCATAACAAGAAGATAAAAGTTATCGCCCCGCCATTCAGGCGGCACAGTAAAGAGCTATGGGCAGCGGCTGACAGGGACGGACAGATCAAGGAAGAGCATATTCTAAGAAACCTCCTTCCTCGAACTGCTTCGGACGCGGCAGGAAACGCGCTGTTTATCAGGCCAGCAGAATATAACCCCTAACCGATACGCCACAAACACCCATCCGGCCCAAAGTCCTGCACCGCTATCGTTTCATCATCCACAGGGGCAACCCATAGCGCGTTGATGATCGTCAGCTTCAACTCATTGCACCCGAATAGTTGTTTATACTTGCCACGCGGCGCAATGCCCTTGGGATCATCATCACAGCCGCACAGCATCACTGCGCGGTCTATAGCGTGCAGATCGGCCTTGAGTGCATCAGCGGCCTTCTGAGCGACCTTGTACTGACCTGCTATCTCGCCGCGCTTCATGATTTGTCCGAGTATTGTATGTTCCATGCCCTATTATGGATTCACGCGATCAGATTATTCAGCTAGATTGTTGGTGCGTTTGATACGTAAGGCCGGACAAACCGGACTTGTGTAACTGTGGCTATTGTGCAGCAAACTTGCGTTTGCGGCATTTTTCATTTGGCAGTGCAACACAATTTACAGAAAGGGCCGTTCAAACGAGCTGATTTAGGTTGATCTAAACTGACCATTCCCTGCATGCGGTTCCGACTATCGAGGTGCTGACAAAGGGTGCAGTCGCTCTACTTGTTCCACCAATTCCTGCTGAATTATCAGACAGACACTAGCGCTAGGATATCTTCACGTTTGATCTCATTCTTTGACGCATTCACAATTATTTTCCCACGCCGCAGAACAATAATTTGATCCGCTAATTCGAACGCAAAATCAAAGTACTGCTCGACCAGTATAATCGCCATATCGCCGCGGTCCCGCAGCAGGCTTATGACTTTCCCGATGTGTTGGATGATGTTGGGCTGGATGCCTTCTGTTGGTTCATCCAACAATAGCAATTTTGGCTTGGTAATAAGCGCACGGGCAATGGCCAACTGTTGCTGCTGCCCCCCCGACAGATCGCCCCCACGACGGTGCGCCATTTCCCTTAAAACGGGAAAAAGCTCAAAGATGTCGTCCGGGATAAAATGCTCTGAGCCGGGCAGGCAGGAAAAACCTGTTTGCAGGTTTTCCCGCACAGTGAGCAAAGGGAAAATATCGCGCCCCTGCGGGACATAGCCGACACCCATCCGTGCCATCTCATGCGCTCCGATTTGCGCCAAGGGTTTACCGTCAAATTTAAAGTTTCCACCCGAGCGCGGATGCGTACCGGATATCGCCCTGAGCAGACTGGTTTTACCAACACCATTGGTTCCCATAACACAGGTGACTTCGCCCAATTTGGCATGCATCGAGATATCGTAAAGGATCTGCGAATTCCCGTAGTGTAGGTTGAGCTCGTTTATATCCAACATACTTTATCGCCCCAAATAGACGTCGATTACATCTTGGTTTTTGGTCACATGATCTAGCGACCCTTCGGCCAGAACCGCACCTTCATGCAGCACGGTGACCTTGCAATTAAGGCGTCTCACAAACTCCATATCGTGTTCGACTACAACCACCGCACGGGTCTTTGCTGCCTCGACAAGGATTGCTGTGGTCTTTTCACGCTCAGCAAGTGTCATGCCGGCGGCGGGTTCATCAACCAGTAACAGTCGCGGCTCCTGCGCCAGCAACATGCCAATCTCCAGCCATTGTTTCTGGCCGTGGCTTAACTCGCCGGACACGCGCAGCAGCGCATCACGCAATCCGATTTCCTCGGCAAGGTTCTCAACGCGTTCAAAGTCTGATGTGGACGGGTTAAAAAACAAAACTGCCAATGGCGCACGATCCTTGCGCAGGGCCATCATCAGGTTCTCCTGCACCGTCTGCTCATCGAACACAGTTGGTTTTTGGAATTTGCGTCCGATTCCAGCTTGGGCAATTTTCGCCTCTGACATGCCAATCAAGGACAGGTTTTTGGCACCCCACAGGATATGTCCAGTATCGGGTCGCGTTTTGCCAGTGACGATGTCCATAAACGTCGTTTTCCCAGCACCATTCGGTCCGATCACCGCACGTAGCTCTGCATCAGCGATCTGGAACGACAGGTTGTTGATGGCGCGAAAACCGTCAAAGCTGACCGTCACGCCCGAGACTTCGAGAAGAGTGTTCATACATCTTTCTCCTTTGGTTTGCGTTTGATCAGATCAATCAGCCCGCCGATACCGTTCGGCGCATAAAGCGTGACGAGCACAAAGCTGAGGCCAAGCAGGACAAGCCACCAATCCACCCATTTGACGGTGTAGAAACCCAAAGGGACATCCGGTGCCTGACCACCTGTGAACCAACTTGAAACAAGACTGACAGACGCCGTACCGATCACCGCGCCGTAAAGCCGGCCGCGCCCGCCAATGGCCACCCATACGGCAAGGTAGATCGACGCGATTGGCGCAACTTCAGCAGGATTGATAATGCCGGCTTGCGGATAATACAGCGCACCTGCGATGCCCGAGATGCAAGCGGTCAAGGTAAAAACCGTCAGTTTATAGGTCTCGACTGAATAGCCCAGAAACCGGACCCGTGCTTCGTTGTCGCGAATGCCCCGAATGACGGATCCGAACTTTCCAGAGACCACCCATGCGATCAGCAAATAGCCAAGCGCAAGCGCAAGCGCCGAGGCCCAGAAGAGCCACAGCGATACAACAGATTGCGGGGCGGTGACACCAGGCAGGTTTTGCAGGCCGGACAAGCCGTTGTTGCCGCGCAATCCGCTAGCGTTCTGGAATAGGTAAAGCGACAGGCCTAGCGTCATTGCTTGGGTCAGGATCGACAGATACACACCAGTCACGCGGCTGCGGAACGCCAGCCAGCCGAACACAAGTGCGAGCAACCCCGGTACTAAGATGACAAAGGCCAGTTGCAGAACCAGACTGTCGGCAAAGGCCCATATCAACGGAAAGTCACTGCTACCCACAACGCCGAATATCTGGTTGCCAATGCCCGCTGAAATCTCTTCCGGCGTCGGGGGCAGCACCCCTTCGGACAGTGAATTGACAACGATCTGGCGGGTGCGTTCGTACATCAGCCACATGCCGATCATATAGCCGCCAAGGCCGAAAAACGCGAAATGACCCAATGACAGGATGCCCGTATAGCCCCAGATAAGGTCCATCGCGATTGCGATTAAGCACAGGCACAGCGTCTTTCCCAAGACCTTGATGAAACTGGTCGAGATGAGACCGATGCCGAACCCTTCGGAAAGCACCGTAACCGCCAGCGTGAACAGTGCGAGGATCGAGAGGAAGATCAGGACCGACGGGTTACGCGCAATAAATGAGCTATTCATGGCATTAATCTCCCGCCGCACGGCCTTTGAGGGCGATGATCCCCCGCGGCCGGAACTGAATGAAGATGATGATAAAGATGATCATATAGGTTTGAGCCGCCAAGGTGTTTGAGGGGTTGAGGAATTCAACACCCTTCTGGAAGCCGCCAATCATAACCGCCCCCGCCAGCGTGCCCCAGATGTTTCCGACTCCGCCGACCACGACCGTCATAAAACTCTGCACGATGTAGTCGCTGCCCATTTCCGAGGTTACTTTGGCAAACAATCCAATCGCCACTCCTGCGATCCCCGCGATGCCGGATCCAAGCCCGAAGGTCAGCATGTTTACCCGATCCGGATTAATCCCCATGCTTGCCGCCATACGGGGGTTTTGCGTAACAGCGCGGGTTTCCAGACCAAGCCGCGTGCGTTTCAAGATAAACAGGAACAGGGCCAGAAACAGTAGTGCGAGGATGAAGATAGCAATACGGATGTAGCTGATGGAAACCACATCGTTGATGACCCACGCCCCATCCAGCCAAGCGGGCGAGGTCAAAGGACGAGCTTGGGTGCCAAAGATGTTTTTCGCCAGTTGTTGCAGGGCGATGGAAACCCCAAAAGTCGCAAGCAAGGTTTCAAGCGGACGATGGTAGAGCCAGCGCACAACGAGGCGTTCGAGGGCAACTCCGGCAGCAAAAGTTACCGCGAAGGCCAGCGGGACAGCAATCAGGATCGAAGCGGTATGGTTAGGCACAAACATCTGTACGACATAGCCGGTATAGGCCCCCATCATGATGAACTCTCCGTGCGCCATATTGATAACACCCATGACGCCAAAGGTGATGGCAAGGCCAATGGCGGCAAGGAAATAAATCGACGCCAGTGACAGAGCATCAAGACCAAGATCTGCTGCCTGACTGATCGCGACGTGGGTCTCGGATGCCGCAAGTGCATCTTCGGCAGCTGTTGTGACCGCTTGGGAATTTTCATTATAGACATCGAAAAAACGAAACTTGGCTAGACTTGCGTCTATGTCCGCTTGCGTCAGCCGGGGCGCTGCCAAATGACTGGAAACAAGCGCATCATAAGCCCTGTCGCGTGCGGCTTCGGTGGACAATTGCGCCACTGGAAAACCCGCGATCCTGCCCCCTTCAATGTTCGCCATAAGCACTGCGTCGCGGGCCGCCGCCGTAATCTTGGCTGGGGCGTTTCCGGCAGCGACCAATAGCGCATATGCCGAATTGCGTGTCAGCGCATCGCTGCCGGCAATCAGCTCTTGGGCGACATTCGCATCCGGCTCAGTTTGCGAGATAACACGGGTTGTCGTCAGGATGGGATTAAGTGTTGCGCGAAAATCAACGCCCAGATCCCCTGACATTTCAGCAATTGCAGCCACGCGGCGTGGTTCAACGCTGTCATAGGCCATGGTCATCAGCCGTTCCAATCGCTCCTTGCGGATCAAGATGTCTGCGTCTGTTTCGCTTGCGATTGAGGCGCGCAACGGCTTCAGCAGCGCCGCCTCGGGATCGCGGGCAATCGAGTTCAGCGCATCAGCACGTTTTGCGGGGTCGGGATCGGATAGTTGAAATTGCACCAAAGCGCTGGCGATCATCGCCCGCACACCGCTGTTGGGTTTGAGTTGATCGATGTCGGCGGAGACCGCGTTACCCACATCCGCACCATCGTCGAAACTTTGCAGCATATATGTACCGTCCGCGTTCTTTGTCGCGGCAAAAAACATTCCATCCGCCCTTCGTTGCCACATGTCCTTGGCCTGCCAAACCTCCAGCACGGTCTGCACCTGTGGCAATCCACTCACGGCGAGCGCATCAATCGCCGGGCCAATCGTGCGGCGCGAACTTTGTTCGATCAACGCTCGTTGGCTTTGTAATACGTTTTGAACGGGGGTCGTTTGAGCCGAAACCCAAGTGGATAAGGAGAGCGCAAAGCACAAGGCAAGCAGCAAGGTCTTCATAATCAAATTCCGGAAAATCAGAGGTGGAGGACACGCCGTAACGTGCCCTCGCGATTACGTCAGTAGTTGGACAGGGTCTGCACGCAGGATTTCGTTTCGGTATTGTACATACCGCAACCCAGGTCCTTCCAATCCGACACCAGCTTGGCGGATTCTGGCAGGTAATCAGTCCAAGCATCACCCGGCACTTCCGCAGTCTGGCTGATGATATCGAACTGGCCTTCTGCTGTGATCTCGCCGATCAATACGGGTTTGGCGAGGTGGTGGTTGGGCAACATAACGGCGGTGCCTCCGGTCAGGTTCGGAAATTCCTGCCCGTACATTGCCGTGCGCACGGCGTCGACTTCCGCACTTTCCGCAGCTGTGACCGCGTTCACCCACATGTTGAAGCCGATATAGTGGGCCTCCATCGGGTCATTGGTGACGCGCTCTTTGCCCATGCGGTCTTTCCACGCGGCGATCCATTCGGCGTTGGCAGGCGTGTCTGCGGATTGGAAATAATTCCACGCAGCGAGATGACCGACAAGGTTACTGGTATCCAGACCGGATAATTCTTCCTCACCGACCGAAAACGCCACCACTGGTATGTCATCGGCAGAAATGCCAGCCGCTGACAGCTCTTTGTAGAAACCAATGTTCGCATCGCCATTGATGGTCGATATAACGCCAACTTTCTTGCCATCCGCACCAAGTGCTGCGACATCGGCGACAATTTTGGACCAGTCGGAATGGCCGAATGGCGTATAGTTTACAAAGATGTCATCCTCGGCAATGCCTTTGGATTCCAGATAGGATTCTAGGATATTATTGGTTGTACGGGGGTATACATAGTCGGTGCCAAGCAGCGCGAATTTCTCGATGCCCAATTCTTCCAGAAGGTAATCCGTAGCGGGGATGGCCTGCTGGTTCGGCGCGGCTCCTGTGTAAAACACGTTCTTGGAGCTTTCCTCGCCTTCGTATTGCACGGGGTAAAACAGTAAGCCGTTCAACTCTTCAATAACCGGGAGAACAGACTTGCGGCTCACGCTGGTCCAGTTGCCAAAGATGACATCGACATCCTGCACCGTTAGCAATTCGCGGGCTTTTTCGGCAAATAACGGCCAGTCAGAGGCGGGATCGACCACCACCGCCTCAAGTCGACAGCCCAGCACTCCGCCCTTGGCGTTTTGCTGATCAATCAGCATTAGCATTGTGTCTTTCAATGTGGTTTCCGAAATCGCCATCGTACCGGATAGCGAGTGCAGCACCCCCACTTTGATCGGGCAATCAGCGGCCATGGCAGGTAGGCTCGTTAACGTGGCAAGAGCAGTCGCAAGAGCAATTGTCGTTTTCATATGATATCTCCGCGCAGGGGCACTAGTTGCATCTTGCTCTCGCAAGACATGGCGATTAGCTACTCCCCGCAACTTAAATGTTGCAAACCGTGTGGCGGCCGTTCTGAGGTCCAATTCGTCCGGTCGTCACACATCCCATTCTTTCTCTGTCGCGATTCGACAGTTTGGGATACACTATGGTTGCTGCGTTGCAGCACTGAGGGCAATTTTGTCTGCGCATTAAGTCATCCATCATACGAGAATGCTCAAATGTTGTGCGTCATTCGCTGTAACTGCCGCGCATTTGATCGTTTGCACGATTTCGGAAAATGCTTTTCGTCTAATCTCTGCCGCATCACGCCTCGATGTGATGGAATTACAGGCGACACGACAGATCGCCGGAGCAACTTATCAATCAATCACTTCATATCGGTTTGCCTCGAACAGGGCTGTCCCAACCGCGTGCGCATGGCTCGGGAAAGCTGTCTGTCTTTGGTGATGAGCATGGCGCGACCCGCCTGCGCGACCTGCGCCAATCAGGATCTCTCAAGTTGGTATTTCCGCGCACCCATAGGCCGGATGCCGAGGCGATTTTGGTCAATACGGCAGGTGGCATCACCGGCGGTGATCAGTTTTCCCTCACCATAAAGGTGCAGACAGGTGCCGCCCTGAGTATTACCACCCAAGCCGCCGAGCGGGCCTACCGGGCCCAGAGTGGCGAAATCGCCCACGTTACAACCGATGTGTCAGTACAAGACAGGGCCAGCCTGAATTGGCTGCCGCAAGAGTTGATCCTTTTTGACCGTTGCGCGTTGCGGCGCCGTTTGAATGTTGATTTGACCCCGCACGCCCGTCTGTTGATGGTGGAATCTGTCGTCTTTGGCCGCGCTGCTATGCGCGAAGTGTTGCGCGACGTAAATTTTCAAGACCGAATCCGGATCACCCGCGGTGGCCGCCCTCTCTATATCGATGGCATAGACCTGCACGGAGACGTCGCTGCTCATCTTGCCCGCGTTGCTATCGCAAGCGGGGCCGGTGCTATGGCCAGCGTCGTGATGGTTGGCCCGAAAGCGCAGAGCCACCTCAAAACGGTGCGCGCTTTGCTGCCTCAAACCGCAGGTGCCAGCATGCTAGCTGACGATGTGCTGGTGATCCGCCAACTTGCCCCCGATGGTTTTGAGCTTCGGCGCAAACTGATCCCCATTCTTGAGCTCCTTTCAAACAACACTTTACCCACGTCATGGAGGCTATAAGCCATGCAACTGACCCCCCGTGAAAAAGACAAACTGCTGATTGCAATGGCCGCCGAGGTCGCTCGAAAACGCTTGGCGCGTGGGGTCAAGCTGAACCACCCCGAAGCCATCGCTTTGATCACCGACACGGTCGTTGAGGGCGCACGCGACGGGCGTTCCGTCGCCGATATGATGGAAGCTGGCGGCCACGTCATCACCCGCGATCTATGCATGGAAGGCATCGCTGAGATGATTCACGAAGTCCAGGTCGAGGCCACTTTTCCCGACGGGACCAAACTGGTCACTGTCCATAACCCTATTCGCTGAAACTGTATAGAAAGACTTGATATGAAATATTTGCTAGCCCCATTATTTTATGTGCTTACCGCCTCTTTGGCCGCAGCACATGACAGCGTACATTTACATCACCACCTGAATGACTCCGGCTGGCTGCCTGTTGTAGCAGGAATACTGCTCATTGTGGCGGCCTCGGTCCTGTTGGCGACACGCAGATGATCCCCGGTGAGGTTTTCCCTGCCTTCGGCACACTGACCCTCAATGCAGGCGCACAGGCCCTCATCCTGATGGTGGCCAACACGGGCGACAGGCCGGTTCAGGTCGGCAGCCACTATCATTTTGCAGAAACCAACCCTGCGTTGGAATTTGACCGTGGTGTCGCGCGGGGTCTGCGCCTCGATATCGCCTCTGGCACTGCGGTGCGGTTTGAACCCGGTCAACGCCGCCAGGTGCAGTTGATACCGATTGGCGGGGCGCGACGTATCTTTGGCTTTAACGCTCAAGTTATGGGAGAACTGTAATGCCCACCCAAATATCGCGCGCGCAATATTCCGCGATGTATGGTCCCACGACGGGCGATCGTCTTAGGCTTGCTGATACCAATCTGATCATCGAGGTGGAACGTGACTTGACCAGTTACGGCGAGGAGGTAAAGTTTGGCGGTGGCAAAACCATCCGCGACGGGATGGGCCAATCCCAAGTCACCCGAGCCGGTGGCGCAGTCGATACCGTCATTACCAACGCGTTGATCGTGGACCATTCCGGCATCTACAAAGCTGACGTTGCGTTAAAAGACGGGCTGATCCATGCCATCGGCAAAGCGGGCAATCCCGATACGCAGTCGGGCGTCGATATTATCGTCGGCCCCAGCACCGAAATCATCGCGGGCGAGGGTCGCATTCTGACCGCAGGGGGTATGGACAGCCATATCCACTTCATCTGCCCTCAGCAGATGGAAGACGCGTTGCATTCCGGCGTGACCACCTGTTTTGGCGGCGGCACCGGCCCGGCGCATGGGACGCTGGCCACTACGTGCACCCCCGGGCCTTGGCACATCGGCCGGATGTTACAATCCTTTGACGGCATCCCAATGAACATCGGCCTGTCGGGCAAAGGCAATGCCAGCCAACCCGATGCTTTGGTCGAAATGGTCAACGCAGGTGCCTGTGCACTGAAACTGCACGAGGATTGGGGCACAACCCCTGCTGCGATTGATTGCTGCCTATCGGTGGCCGACGACATGGACGTCCAGGTGATGATCCACACGGATACATTGAACGAGAGCGGCTTTGTTGAACATACGGTCGCCGCGTTGAAGGGCCGCACTATACATGCCTTCCATACCGAAGGTGCGGGCGGCGGACATGCGCCCGACATCATCAAAATTTGTGGGGATGCAAATGTCCTGCCGTCCTCCACCAACCCGACACGGCCTTTCACGGTGAACACGCTGGAAGAGCATTTGGACATGCTGATGGTCTGTCACCACCTTGATAAATCAATCCCCGAAGACATCGCCTTTGCCGAAAGCCGTATCCGGCGCGAGACCATTGCCGCCGAGGATATCCTTCACGACATGGGCGCGTTTTCGATCATCGCGTCTGATTCACAAGCCATGGGTCGTGTGGGCGAGGTGCTGATCCGCACATGGCAAACCGCTGATAAAATGAAGAAACAACGCGGTGCATTGGCGGAGGAAACCGGCGACAACGACAACATGCGTGTGCGCCGTTACATCGCAAAATACACGATCAATCCTGCGATTGCCCAAGGCGTCAGTCACGTCCTCGGTGATATTTCAGTGGGCAAGCGCGCTGATCTGGTGTTGTGGAACCCCGCCTTCTTTGGCGTCAAACCTGAGATGGTCTTGATGGCAGGCACCATCGTTGTGGCGCAGATGGGCGATCCGAATGCGTCGATCCCCACGCCACAGCCTGTGTACAGCCGCCCGATGTTCGGTGCCTACGGCACTGCGCTGCGACATACATCGGTCAGCTTTGTCTCGGGGGCTGCACAAGCCGCAGGAATTGGCGACGCGTTGGGTTTGGCAAAACAAACGGTTGCGGTAAAAAATACGCGCTCCATCGGCAAAGCAGACATGATCCTGAACGACGCTCTGCCACAAATCGACGTACATCCCGAAACCTACGAAGTGCGTGCGGACGGCGTTCTGCTGACCTGCCAACCCGCCGTCGTGCTGCCGATGGCTCAACGTTATTTCATGTTCTGAGAGGGCACTATGACACAACTTCCTATCGCGCAAATCCTGCACCGTAAGGGGCATTGGAATGGCCCCGCTACAACGTGTGAGCTGGATTACACTGGGCGGTTCCTGCGTCGCAAACGGCTGACCATGACATCGGGCGAGCTCTTCATCGTGGATCTGTCGCAGACAACCTCTCTGGATGATGGTGATGCGCTTGAACTCGATAGCGGCGTGTTGGTCCAAATCACTGCTGGCGTCGAAGAGCTTTACAAAATATCCGGCCCCGATCTTGTGCGACTTGCTTGGCATGTTGGCAACCGCCATACACCCTGCCAGATCAATTCGGATCACCTGCTGATTCAGGCCGATCCCGTTATAGGTCACATGCTAGAGCACCTCGGCGCTGTGGTTGAGCCGCTGACCGCTCCGTTCACCCCCGAAGGCGGAGCCTATGGTCACGGTCGCACCCATAGCCACGACCATGTGGCCACTGCACATGAGCATTGAGCGCGATTTCCTGATCCTCGCGCAGTGGCTGTCACCTGGCTTTCCGGTCGGGGCCTTTGCCTATTCGCACGGACTGGAAGCGGTCATTCAAAGCGGCGCGGTTGCAAATGCCCGCGATCTGGAAAAATGGATATCTGATGTATTGAATTATGGCAGCGGACGAAACGATTGCATCCTGTTACGCGCGGCTCATGGGTGCGGGTCTAGTGCTGCTTTGGAGGGTGTAAACCAAACGGCTGTGGCGATTTCCGCGTCCAGCGAGCGCGTTCTTGAAACACAGCTTCAAGGCAACGCGTTCAGTCAAACGACTGGTGCAATTTGGGGCGGTAATCAAGCTTCGCTTTGCTATCCTGTCGCCGTTGGTAACGCAGCTGCGCACTTGCAATTGGACGTCGACTTGACTGCGGCGCTGTATTTACACTCTTTTGCCAGCAATCTGGTGTCAGCCTCAGTGCGGGCTGTTCCGTTGGGTCAAACCGATGGGCAAAGGGTTCTCGCAGTCCTTATTCCGCTGTGCGACCAGATTGCCAAGGATACCATCGGCACCACGCTGGACGATCTAAGCAGCACGGCCTTTTTCTCGGATATCGCGGCAATGCAACACGAAACGCTTCAACCAAGGATTTTCCGCTCATGACAGATCTTAATGGTCCATTGCGCATCGGTATTGGTGGCCCTGTGGGGGCCGGAAAAACGACGCTAACGGCCTGTCTTGCCCGCGCATTGCAGCCCGATTTCTCAATTGCCGTGATCACCAATGACATCTATACTCAAGAGGATGCGGAGGCGCTGATGCGGATGCAAATTCTACCGCAAGATCGCATCATAGGTGTCGAAACCGGCGGCTGCCCCCATACCGCTATTCGCGAGGACGCTTCGATCAATCTTGCCGCCGTTGCGTTGATGCGCACACGCCATTCTGACGTTGAAATTGTTTTGATCGAAAGCGGCGGTGATAATTTGTCAGCGACCTTCAGCCCCGAATTGGCGGACGTAACAATCTATGTTATTGACGTAGCGGCAGGTGAGGACATACCACGTAAAGGCGGACCAGCGCTGACAAAATCGGACGTGCTGGTGATCAACAAGACCGATCTTGCACCGTATGTCGGTGCATCGTTGGAGGTGATGAAGCATGACTGCGAAAAAATGCGTAACGGGCGGCCATACGTGTTTTGCGCGCTACGGCACGATGCTGGGACTGACGAGGTTCTAAGCCAAATCCTAGAAATTGGCGGTCTCTCCAAGGTTCGTTGACGGCGGCCCAAAGCACGACGTTTCTTCGCATCGGACCCCATAATACCAACTAAAACAGCCATTCAAACGACATCTTTTTTCAGACGCAGTTATCCTGTGTGCCGTGCGGGTGTATTTGCGATATCCGTTGTCCTGCCTGGACTTCGTTGATCCGCTGGCAGAACGAGGTCTGGACGTAGATTGATATACTGTCTTCTGAGGGGTTCAAAATATTGGTGCTGAGTTATTCGAACGAACTGATAAGCTCCCAACGCGCGCAAGTTTGGATTGGCGTGTTGATGAAACCTACATCCTGATCGCAGGAAAATAGCGGCCCTTGTGGCACGTGATTGATGCCAACAGGCAGGGGGTGAATTCTCGGCTGATAGCAGAGCCTGATGCCAAGGATGCCAAAGCCTCATTGAAGAAAGCTATTTAGCGGGTGCGGTTGCTTCGACCCTTATCCATCAACGCAGACAAAGCACCGATGTCTCGCAATGTGATCCGAGAGATCAATCACGTATATGGCCCACATTTCACCTCCCTCATGCACATTGGTCGAAGTATCTTAATAATCGCGTCAAGATCGAAATTGCCTTTGTCGCTCAACCGTTTGGTAGTGCGTTCGTTATATATGTCTGTTGCCGGTACTGCCGCCAAAGCATACCCTAATCATAGAATTTACCGCCCTACGCGATGTGGTGGCTCCAAATTGCGGGTCTTGCGGACTTTATAGGGCAGTACATGTTCAGCTCTATTAAAGATGGATAATCTGTATATTGCGGATTGTGCGCAAAGAGTTACGATATCGAAGAGGAAGAAACATATCCGGCCATATTCGGTATTCCGTGTCGTGCATTTTGAACCCTTAAGACCGCTGGATAGGAGGGCGGGATGTCAACTTCTGATCAATCATCTCACACGTATGAAGCGCGCGAAATCGGTGCCACCTTTGACCCGCTACTGGTCCGAGGATGATAGCCTGCACGAGTTTGACGCCGATAGCTATATAGATCGCATGGATTACAGATGATAGGATGCGCAAAAATACGTCCCGTACTCCCGGCTTTTCTTGTACTTTCAGGGCTCTTGTTGATGTCCGGCTGTTCTGAAAGTTCTGCAACATTCATGTCGCCGCAAGGCGCAGTTGCTGCAGCGCAAAAGGCCCATTTGATCCGCGTCACCGCGATTACGATGATTGCTGTTTTGCCCGTGCTGATCTTGGTCCCGTTGATGCTGTGGCGTTATCGTTACAAGAACACCAAGGCGCGCTATACCCCAGATTGGGAGTTTTCCGGCCCTCTTGATTTTGTGATGTGGGGCGTGCCCATTGTGATCATCGTGGTGCTGTCGGTGCAACTGTGGTCTGCTACGAAGGTGCTGGACCCGTATCGCCCGATTGATCCGACAGAAGGTGAAATGCGGGTGCATGTTATCGGTCTGGATTGGAAATGGCTGTTTGTCTATCCCGATTTGGGCATTGCGACAGTGGGCGAGGTCGCGTTTCCAGCCAACGAGCCTGTCGTGTTCGAGATGACCAGCGACAGCGTTATGCAATCTTTTGCGATTGGCGCGCTCGCTGGCCAGATTTATGTGATGCCTGGCATGACCACTGCACTACATGTCGAGGCCGATCACCCGGGTACATTCATGGGCAAAAACATGCAGTTTAGCGGGACAGGTTTTGCCGAACAGAATTTCAAAGCGATGACCATGTCGCCTGTAGACTTTGATGCGTGGGTTGCGAAGGTCCGCAAAGAGGGCCGAGTACTGGATGCAGCTTCATATGCGGTACTGGCGGAACCATCGACCAAAGCGCAGGCGCAAACTGCTTTGGCTGTTCCGCGGCGCCCCGGTGGCGTGATCTATTTCAACAGCATTCCTCCTGATCTTCTGCCAAGTGTGCGTGGGCGCTATACATCAGGCAAACCAGTAGAAGCGATACAGCAACCAGGCAGCCCAACCTATCAAAAGAGGGGCACACCATGACAGCTTCGCTAAATTGGGGCTGGCCCCTAGGTGTTTTC
>TARA_R110002012_G_scaffold119277_1_pt1 | contig 22160 bp, 18 predicted proteins | sample TARA_R110002012 | Tara Oceans TARA_R110002012 (sample SAMEA4396515) | marine metagenome | biome: Westerlies Biome; feature: [DCM] deep chlorophyll maximum layer (ENVO:01000326); material: water (ENVO:00002006), including particulate matter (ENVO:01000060) such as... | depth 40 m | reverse complement strand
AATATCTGTAAAAATCACTTGCAAGTGGGAGCCGTCCACATATGGAATTGGACGCCGATGACTTTGCCAAACAGCCAAGCTGCATAACCGCGGTATCTATCGAGCGGTTACGAAGGATACCCCTTCCGCCTGCGCAGAAGTGGCTGACGAAAACAGCCCTGTGCCCATGACCGCGGCGCCCGATCCGAATGCCAAGGCCTCGCCCAAGAAGCCGCGTCGGGAGACTGCGCGTTCGACAACGGCATCGAAGGCGTTGGTGTCCGGACGCGGGTCGCGCAACTCATCGTATGCGTCCCATGAGAGATTGGCGATAAGTGGATTTTTCATGACAGTAACTTCCTGATTTGGCTTTAAGGAGCATCGGCTTTTGTCGCCGGGTGCTGATGGGTCACATATAATTTGAATGCTTCAGTTTCATGAAAGGATCTTGGTTTTCATTCAGCGCAAATGTCAGCTCGTCTGCCCACGAAAATTCGCAAAAAAAATCGACAGAAAAACCCGCGCACTACGTTGTAATCATATCCAGCGCGAACCCCAGAAAAGGAAACCATGTGCGCCCTTATCTTCTCTCTTTGAGTATCGCCGCATTTGCTGGCCTTTTTGCGACCGCTGGACAGGCCCATGAGGAAACGGCTCATTGCGACGCTGTGACGTCATCGGTTGCGGAGGCGGGTTTTAATGATGTTGTTGATGTCATCTGCAAAGACGGTTTGGCTTTGTTATCAGGGGACACCTATCCCGACCATGAGACGATGACGGGGATTATAGGGACGAACGAACAAGTGCCTGTGCCAGCGGTGAATTATACTTCTCCGGTCGCGCTGGCGCCAGTTCTTGGATCCGTGCCCCATACACGTGATGCGGCCTTGGGTGTCGCGGTGAACGGCGTGCCAATATACGATTACACTGCCGGCGGCGAGTTGTCGCAAGCCGATCTGGCGATTTATCATGCCAAGCTCGACACGGTCACCACCGGGCAGCTTGACGTCTGTGGCGGCCACGCAGGACGCGGTGACGATTACCACTATCACGTAGCACCGACTTGCATGATCGACCAAATGAAGAATAAAGGTCCCGATGCGATCATCGGTTGGGCCTTTGACGGGTTTCCAATTTTTGCCGATACCAACCCGGACGGCACCGAGATCGCCGATGATGTGCTGGATGTGTGCAACGGGCAACCTGATGACGTTTTTGGCTATCGCTATCACACCTCGGAAGGTCCGCCCTATATCATCCAATGCCTGATGGGCGACGTGCCCAGCATCGATGCCTTGCCGCGTGTCTCGCCACTCTCACAAGCGGGCGGTGGTCGAGGTGCACAGACAGGGCGCCCGCCGCGCGGTGGGGTCGAGGACCTTGTATTTCAGCAGAAAGACGACGGTGCGCGTGCCATGACATACAGCTATAAGGGGCAGAACTATTACGTCAAATATGCGCCCTCGCGGACCGAAAATTGCTACGATTTCGAGACCCGTACAGTGACCAATGACGGTGAACTCGTCGAACAGGAACTGTGCCGTGAGTGATCGGTTCCTTCTACAAATCTCCCTTAAGAAAGGAAAAATAATGCGCCACATCCTCGCAGTCGCGGCGGCCCTGACAGCCTGCGCCGCCGAAGCGGAAACCCGCGACATCACCGCTGATGTCTGGGTCGACAATTGGTTCTCTGTTTACGCCAATGGCGATTTGGTCATGGAAGACCCGGTGTCGATCACCACGGAACGCTCGTTCAATGCAGAAACGGCGACCTTTTCTGTCGAACTGCCTGCAGTCATCGCCATCGAGGCGAAGGACTTCAGGGAAAACGGAAGCGGGCTGGAGTATATCGGCACGAACCGTCAGCAGATCGGCGATGGTGGGATGATCGCCCAATTCAAGGATGCGATGTCCGGCGATATCCTTGCTGTAACCGACGGGGACATGAAGTGCCTTGTGGTGCAATTTGCTCCAATCAAACCGTCCTGCGCGGATGAGGCGAACCCCGTCGCGGGCGAGGGAGCCTGTGGATTTGTCGCCATTGACGTTCCGGCGGATTGGACCGCGCCTGACTTTGATGACAGCGACTGGCCCGCCGCAACCGTCCATTCTGCCGCCGATGTCGGGCCGAAGGACGGCTATGACGAGATCGCATGGGACGACAGCGCGGAACTGGTCTGGGGCGAAAACCTCAAACAAGACAACACATTGCTGTGTCGTCTGACAATTAGCGGATAGGCAGCGCTATTGCCTGAAGATGGCGCGTATTTGCGCGCGGTGCTTCTGTGGTTGCCCATGAGGTTGCCTTGGCATCCGGCCATGATTGGCAGTGCATCCGCTTGAGATTTGGCGTAGCAGAGCGGCAATCAAAAACCATGGCAAAGGCAGTTCAGCATGACATCAGGCAAAAAAACCGCGATCGTGACAGGTGGGCTATCAGGGATAGGGCTGGCGATTGCGCGCAGGCTGGCGGCTGACGGGATGACCGTTGTCGTTGGCGCCCGCAGTGCTGGCAAAGAGGTCCACGTCAATAAGGTGCTCGGCGCAGACGCGAAACATATTCATGCCGCCGCGCTCGACGTCCAGTCGCGCGACAGCGTCGATGCGTTTGTAGCCGAGGTGGTCAAGGCGCAGGGCGGTGTTGATATTCTGGTCAATGCTGCTGGTGTCTATAAAGAGTCAGCCATGATCGATCACCCTGAACAGATCTGGGATGACCACCTTAATACGAACCTGAGCGGGACATTCCGAATGATCCGCGCGGTGATGCCGCATATGAAGCAAACGGGCTGGGGGCGGATCATCAACATCGCTTCGGTCGCCGCGCATAACGGCATGGCCAACAACGCCGCCTACTGCGCGTCCAAAGCGGGGCTTTTGGGCTTGGGCCGCTGTGTCAGCCTAGAGGGAGCGGCGCATGGCATTACATGTGTTTCGATCAGCCCGACCTGGGTCGAAACCGAGATGCTCAGACGCTTTATCAATGCCGATATGCAGGCCAATGGCCAGACCTTGGAGCAGGTCCGCGCCGAATACGCCAAGTCAAATCCGCAAAACCAGCTTGTTCAGCCTTCCGAAGTTGCGGAACTGGCAGCGTTTCTGGCTAGCGATGCGGCCCGCGCGCTTACGATGGAAGATTTTCAGATCAACGCCGGATCACTTTGGTAGTCAGTCGCACGGCGCTTGAGCAAGAAATCGCTGTCGCTGATCGCATTAAACGGCAGGGCGCTGATACGGGCCCATGCGATGCGAGCGGACCTGTTCGCAAAGGTCGCATCGGCGTGCAGGGTGTTGGGGAATTCCAGAATGACTTTGGTAATCCCCGGTTCAAGCACGACCTGTGCCAGCCAATCTTGTGTTGACAGGGCGGACGGATCATCGGGCATGATACGTATATCAGCGATCAAATTGTAAATCGGTGCGTCGGGTGCGGTAATTGGGCCTAGCAGGAACGAAGCACCCGCTGTCACATCGGTCATCGGAAATTCGAGAGAATGCGGCATCCGGCCTGCCCGAAATGAAGCCGCGAGTATAATTTCATAGATATCGCGCGGGTTTGCGCGGTCCAGATCATAGAGTGATGGCAAACGCACGATGGCAGAGGAAATGCCCGACGCCCGAATTGTGGCTTCTGCGGCAATTTTGGCTGCGCCGTAGCCTGTGCACCCTTCCCACACGGTCGCCGGGGCCTCGGGCCACGGGCCACCGCGATCGGGGAATACTGCTGTTGAAGAGGTAAACCGCAAATCAGCTGTGGCATCCTGACAAAATTTTAGTACGGTTTCCATACCCCGTGCCGACCACTCCAGCATCTCTTCGCGCCCGATTGCAAGGTTCACCATTGCCGCACAGTGAACGACCTTTGTGACCGAACGCGTTAGACTGTCATATGCGTCCTGCAGCAGCGCGAAACGGGGGGCGTCCAATGTGCCGTGGACTATAACATAGCGATCCGGATGCACCCCCTGCGACTGTGCTACCTCTGTCAGCCGATCCCGCGCGCCACGGTTTTTATCTCTGACAAGGCAATAAATGACATCTCCGGGCGGCAGGTCACGTGCTGCTCTGGCAAGGACATGCCCTCCCAAAAAACCGGTCGCGCCGGTCAAAAGTATCCCGGGACGGTTAAATTCTTCCGCCGGTGCAGGGGCATCAGCCTCTTGGGTCATAAGCTGGTCAAGCCGGTGCAGGGGCACGTTCATCGCGAGATCAAAGTCGATGGGAAGATGATATATCTTCTCAAGTTCCAAAATCATGGTCACGCACATCAACGAGTCCCCGCCCTGATCATGAAAGCTCAGGGCGGGGTCTAATTGAGACGGTGCGCATGACATCGCCATCGCGGCGGCAGTAATCACAGCGTCTTCGGAAACCTCGGCGTTTCTGCTGTCTTCCTCCACAAGGGGCAGGGCGCGCATGTCGGCCTTGCCTGACACCGGATGCAACGGCAGCGCCTCCATCTGCACGAGGAATGACGGCACACAATAGGCTGGTAAGACAGCGCGAAGATCCGCAGCCAGAGCGGCAGGTATAGCGTTGGCTCCAGCCAAAAGTCCCCAGCGTTCCGCATTGCGCTTGGCCTGTGCGGCGTCGACGGCATAATAAAATACCAGGCTTTGACCCCGCGCGCCTACCTCGGTGACCCACGGAGCGGCGCTGGAAAAGGCCAGTCTGACACGCATAGTTGCCGTCAGTTCTTTTGTCTGGATCGAAAAACCGCGCAGCTTCAGCATATGGGCAATGCGCCCTTCGATGTGCAGCGCCCCGGTGCCATCTACCCAAGCCTGATCGCCGGTGTCGTACAGTCGCGTTTTGCACCCATCAATCGCCAGTTCTCGAAACCTCAGGCGGGTCTCTTCAGGGCGGTTCACGTAGCCGGAACCCAGCATCCTCGGGCCCTCGAAATGCAGCAGACCGGACACGCCTGTAGGACAGGGAGCATCGTTGTGGTCCAGTATAACGAAGCGAAGGTGTTCCATCGGAATCCCGACCGACACGGGCATATCTCCGGCCGGCTCGGTGAGCTGCGACATGCAGACATCGTGGGTTTCGCAGATGCTATAGAGGTTCCACAACGCGACAGACGGTAATTTGGCAAGGGAGGCTATGATAAGATCGTCACTTACAACCTCCCCGTTTAACACAACCCGTTTGAAGGGGAGTGCCGCGGCCTTGTCGGGATCCAGGGCATTGAGAAATGTATCGTAGAAGGAGGGCGTGAACAGCATCTCGTCGATGGTGTTTGAAATCAGGAAATCCGCCAGCTTTGCTGGAGCGAATAAGGTACTGGCATCGGGAAACCACAAGCCGGCGCCTTTGCGGAGGGGGCGGAACATCTCCCATATAGCAAAAATATAGATGCCAACCCGCATGTCAGGGCCATAGGGCGTATACGCGTCGCGCCATGCGTACGACAGATAGGCTGCGTCCTGAGAAACCGGAATGCACTTCGGGCACCCAGTTGTTCCGGAGGTCGCCACAAGATAGATCGGATCATCCGGCGCCACCGGTCGGGCGCGCAACCGCTCATAAGGTGCGGACGTGTTGTCCAGTAGGGCATTAGCATCAACCGTTTCACAATCGCCGGGCAATTGCCCCGGCGCGGCTTTCTCGCAGGTTACGATCAGGCGGACGTTCAATTCCGAGACGATGTTGTGCAGCACCATCTGGGGCATTGCAGGATCAAGGTGCACAAATGGGCAGCCATAGATCACGCAGGCCACACAGCTTGCCCCCATAGTAACGCCCGGTGAGCCAAAAATCCCAACAACCTGAGGTTTTGCGAGGGACCCAGCAAGTTCAGACACGAATTGTCCAAGCCTGCGGTAGGCTATTGTGCGTGCGTAATCGGACATGGCGGGCTGGTCTGCGAACTTAGAAATCGCGCTGACAAGTTCTGCGGCAACGGTCGGAATTGAGGTCATAATATCGACGCCTGTTTTTGGACGCACGCTTACCAGAACTACGTCCAAATGACAGCGCGCATTTCAACTTCGCAGCGAGTGAAATTCCTTTGACGCGAAATGTCGCCTAGATAATGCGTCCGTCGCAGATCAACTAAATCTTTCAGCTCAAATGTCATAAAAATAAACGAACAGTAGCGCGATCATCAACAACAAGAGTGTCTCGGCGATCAGGATTATACTGTAGCTGGCTTTGACCTTCACAATCCGCGCGAGGCTCGTCTTCACACCGAGCGCCGAGATCGCGATCACCAGACACCAGCGCGAAAATTCATTGAGCAGAGTGAGCAAGGGCGCGGGTAGCACGCCGAGATTGGCTACCACCGCACAGCCCGCGAACATGAGCAGGAACCATGGTATGCCCACACGCTGCTGCTTTGCGCCGCGGAAGCTGAACATCGTCACCAGCATGACGATCGGCAAAAGTGCGACGCGCAGAATTTTGACATAGGTGGCGATCACGCCCGCCTCTTCGCTAATTGAATAACCCGCGCCGACGACCTGCGCCACGTCGTGGATTGTCGCTCCGACAAGAAAACCGCTTTCGACGTCGCTAAGCCCCAAGGACTGGAAAAGGATCGGATAGGCGATCATGGCGAAAGTCGACAGCGCTGTGACGCCGATCACCACGAAAAGCGTATCCTGCTCGCGGTCTTTGTGCGGTGGCAGGACCGACGCGATCGCCAGCGCAGCGGAGGCACCGCAAATGGCGACCGAGCCTCCTGCGAGCAACCCAAACGCCATCCGGCGGCCCAAAAGGTAGGACATCAAGGCACCGCAAGCCAGCGTCGCGAGAACGAATGCGATGACCGCGATAATGGGGGTGAATCCTAGGCTCATCACCTCCGCCAGACCGAGCCGCAGGCCCAGAAGCCCGACGCCAAAGCGCAGCAGGGTTTTGGCGGCAAAGTCGATGCCCGTAGCGCAAGTCTCATCCTCTGACAGAAAGTGAAACGCAATGCCGATGAGCAGCGCAAAGAGCATGACAGGTGCACCGTAATGCTCAGACAGAAAGCTTGCGGCAACGGCGATGACGGTGGCGAGCAGGAGCCCGCCCGTGTAGGGCGTGATCCGTGATTTGACGGTGGTAAGCATGGGTCTTCCTGACGGTGGCCGGTTTCAGGCCGGTTGTTTTCTAAGCCGCAAATCGGCGGCACGGGCATGGCCTTCCATCCCTTCCACGCGACTGATCCGCGCGGTGCGCAATGCCAGTTCGTGCGAGGCTGCCGCATTGCAGCGCTGCCATGTCACAGTCTTGGTGAACTTGTGCACAGAAAGCCCGCCGGTATAGCGCGCCGCACCACTGGTGGGCAGCACGTGATTGGGGCCGGAAGTTTTGTCGCCGAAGGCAACGGTGGTTTCTTTGCCAAGGAAGAGCGAGCCATAGGCCGAGAGGCGCCCGAGCCACCAGTCGAGGTCTTTGGCCTGCACCTGCAAGTGTTCGGGGGCATAGCGGTCGGCAACCTGCGCCGCTTCTTCGCGACTGTCGCAGAGGACAACCTCTGCACGCTCGTGCCATGCGGTGCGCGCGGCGGCGCCGTTGGATTCAGGCAGGCTATCGATCATCGCAGCGACGCTGGCCATGACCGTATCAGCCAGACCTTTGTCAGTCGTTACCAACCAAACAGGGCTGTCGATGCCGTGCTCGGCTTGGCTGACCAAATCCCAAGCGACCGTTTCGGGGCAGGCGGTGTGATCGGCAACCACAAGGGAGTCCGTCGGACCTGCAAACATATCGATGCCGACCTCGCCAAAAAGCATCCGCTTGGCCTCGGCCACATAGCTGTTGCCGGGACCGACGAGGATATCGGCGGGCTTGCCGCCGAAATAACCTTTGGCCATCGCAGCGATGCCCTGCACGCCGCCGAGGTTCAATATCAGGTCGGCACCGGAAAGATCCATCGCAAAGACGATCGCGTCGGGGATTCCGACATTGGGTCGGGTGGGGGAGACGGCAGTAATGTGCGGCACACCCGCGACCTTGGCGGTGGTGATCGTCATCAAGGCGCTGGCGATATGGCTGTAGCGCCCGCCGGGCACGTAACATCCGGCGCTGGCGACGGGGATTTGCTTTTGTCCGGCGATCAATCCCGGCATCACCTCGATTTCGCATTCCCCCATCGTCGCCTTTTGCGCCTCGGCGAAGCGGCGGATATTGGCATGGGCGAAACGGATATCGTCCTTGAGGTCTTCCGGCACCCGCGCGCAAGCGGCCTTGCGGGCCTCTGCGCTGAGCGCGATTTCTCCGGTCCAACCGTCGAGACGCTCTGCATAGTCGCGCACAGCGGCCTCGCCCTCCCGTTCGATATTGGCCAACATGATCGCAACGATGTCGCGGATATCCTTGTTTTCGGTCGAAGGGCGGGGGGCAGCCTTTTTCAGATAAGTAATTGCCATGAGGTCAGCTCGATTTCTCTAGGGTGTGGGCGTGTATGGCGGCGGCCAGAACGTCGATGGTGTCGAGGACGGGAACGGGGGCGGTCAGGGATGGCGCGAGCAGCGAGAACTCGGAGCAGGCGACGAAGAGCAAATCGGCGCCTTTTCGCACGAGTTCGGTCGCGGCCTCTGATAGGATGTAATGCGCCGCTGACGTCGGACCGTTGGCTTTGATGTCACGGATCGCGTCGAGCATCCGGTCGATATTGTCGGGCCAGACGGCGCTAAGGCCCGCATGCAACAGTGCCGGATCGAACACGCCAGCGCGCTGTACAGCGGGTGATGCAAGGATGCCGATACGAGCACCATGGGAGGTGATCCCAGCGGCGCGCGCGACGGCAAGATCGACCATATTCAGCAGTGGTATTGTCACCGAGGCTTCAATCGCTGGCGCATAGTGGTGCGCGGTGTTGCAGGGCATCGCCAGCGCGGTGGCGCCCGCCGCTTGCAGCCGCCGTGCCATTTCAGCGAGAACGGGGCTTGGGTCTTCTCCGGTACCGTCGATCAAATGGGCGATGCGCGAGGGAACTTGGGGGTTCATGTCAATCAGTAGCGGCAGGTGGTCGGCGTCGTCGCGGGCTTTGACAGTGGCCAACAGCCGCTGTTGCAACAGGATCGTCGCCTCCGGCCCCATGCCGCCGAGAATGCCAACAACGTTGCGGCTCATGGTGCCACCTCGCGGACGGCGTCGCAGACCAGCGCGCCGATTTGGGCGCAGTCGGCTTCCGAGAAGCTAAGCGGCAGGCGCATGTCAAAGAGCGTGGCGAGGATGCGGTCGGTCGCGGGCAGGTTTTGGGGCGCGGTGTAGCACCAAGAATGATGCGACGAGGTAAACCCAAGCGGCTGCGCTGCGCCGAACCATTTCAGCTCGACCCCGCGGGCCAGTGCTGCGGCCAGCAGGGCGCGGCATTGCGCAGCTGTAAAATCAGGCAGGCGAAACTGGATCGAAGAGCCGACGTGGTTTTCCCGAGCGGGCAGGGTGATGGTGACGATCTGTCGTTGCGTCCGTAGCGCTTTTTCGACCACGTTGTAGCGGGCGTTCCAGCGGATAATATTCTGCTCAAGCCCGGCAAGTTGCGGGCGCAGGATGGCGGCGCGCAGGGCGTCCATCCGGGCCGAGCAGTTTGGCATGTCGTAGCGGGCATCGTCGAAAGCGTCTTCGGCAGGACCAGCGCCGTGACGCGCATAGAGCATATAGCTGCCCGAGAGGATCGTCGCGCGGGCGACCAGTTCGGGATCATCGGTGGTGAGCAATCCGCCTTCGCCGGAGTTCATATGCTTGTAGGTCTGTGTGGAAAAGCAGGCAACCTTGCCGAAATTGCCGGAGCGTTTCCCGTCCCACCGCGCGCCCATCGTATGCGCGCAATCCTCGATAACCGTGACTTCGGCAGCGTCGCAAATCTGCATCAGCCGTTCCATGTCGCAAAGGTGGCCGCGCATGTGCGAGAGCAGCAGAAACCTCGCGCCAGAACGTGCGATCTTTGCGGCCAGATCGTCCAGATCCAGCCGCAGGTTCACATCAATCTCGACCAAAATAGCTTCGCCGCCGACCGCCTTGATCGCACCAGGCACCGGAGCAAGGGTGAAACCGTTGGTCAGCACCGCTTCACCGGCGCTGACCCCACAGGCACGCAGGGCAATTTGCAGCGCCTGACCGCCGGAGGTGACGGCGAGGCAATAGCTGCTGCTTTGCCAGTCCCGATACTCGGCCTCCAGTTGCGCCACCTCACCGGCCTCTTCGCCGATGAGGTTGTAGCGGTGCAACCGCCCCGATTGCAGGACCGCGACAGCCGCCGCGATGGCCGCGTCGGGGATCGGCTCCTGCTGGGTGAATGGTCCGGTGAACTTCCCGGCGGCGGCGGCTTCCATGGTTACAGGGTGACCCAGCGGTCAGAATTGTCGAAAGCAAAGTCATACCCGCCGAGTGCTGCGGCACCGCCGGTGTGCAAAAACACAACGCGCTCGTCCTTGAACGCGCCTTTGCGGGCCAGATCAATCAGACCAGCCGCGCCTTTGGCAGAGTAGCAGGGGTCGAGCAGGATGCCCTCAAGTTCGGCAAACATGCGGATCGCCTCGATGCCGCTGTCGGTCGGAATGCCATAGCCTTCGCCGACGTAATCGGTGTTGGCGATCACGTCTTCACGCTTGACGATGCCGGAGCAGCCAAGTTTGTCGACGGTTTTGCAGGCCAGATCATAGACCATTTGCTCTTGCTTGGGCTGTGGCGCGCGGGTGCCGATGCCCAATATCGGGATCTGGGCGTTCATCGCGCTCATGCCCGCGACCAACCCCGCCTGCGTGCCGGACGACCCCGTGGCATGGACCAGACGGTCGATCTTCATGCCGGAGGTGTTCACCTGATTGAGCAGCTCAAATGCACAATTGACGTATCCCAATGCCCCGGTCGGATTGGAGCCGCCGCCCGGAATGACATAGACATTGTGGCCTTCCGCCCGCTTTTTCTCCGCCGCACGTTCCATCTCGGCGGGCATGTCGTGGCCAGCGACGAATTTTTCTGTCGTCGCCCCGTGGAGGTGATCCAACAGCACGTTGCCGTTGGTGTTGTAGTTGGGGTTGTTATAGCCGGTGCGGTCCTCAAGGAGGATATGGCAGGCAAGTCCCAGCTTTGCGGCATAAGCGGCAGTCTGGCGGCCATGATTGGTTTGGGTCGCGCCCTGGGTCATCACCATATCGGCGCCTTGCTCGATGGCTTCAGCCATCAGGAATTCCAGCTTGCGGGTCTTGTTGCCGCCGGTCGACATGCCGGTGCAATCGTCGCGCTTGATCCAGAGCTCAACCCCGAGCTCCTTGGAGAGGCGCTTCATCGGCTCCAGGGGCGTGGGCAGATGGGCGAGGTGAACGCGCGGAAAACGGGACAGGTGCATTGTGGGATCCTTGTGATCTGGAAGGGGCTGGGCGCGGGTTGGCTTGGCCCGCCAGTTGAGCCCGACGCTTTGAGGGTGATATTCCGTATTCGCGGGCATAGTTCTTGGAAAAGCTCGTAAAGTTAGCGAAACCGCAGGCCACCGCGATTTCTGTGACGTGTAGATCGCTCTGCTCAATCATTGTTCGGGCGCGGCGCATCCGCAAGGAACGGTAGAAAGCGGCGGGGGTTTGGCCCAAGCAGGATTTGAACTTGCGTTCAAGTTGCCGGACCGAGAGGCCGGAAATTACGGCCAGTCTGGTCGTGCCCAGAGGCTCCTCGAGGTGCTGTTCCATTGCCGCGATTACGGGTTCGAGCTTGAATTGGCGTAGAGCAGAGATATCGTTTTCGCTGCGCGGCTGGAGCGCATCGCTGCTTCTTATGCCGCTGATCAACAGAACGTTGGCGACCGATTGCGCGAACCGCGCACAGAGCGGTGCCACGATTGTATCCAGCACGACATCGGCGGTGGACGCCATACCAGCGGCCGTCGTCACCCGCCCTCTTCGGATATAAAGCGGCAGCAGGGCAGGCTGGGTGCAGGCGGTATCACAGTCGAGACGGTGGTCTTCCCAATGGGTGGTGATCTGGTCAGATGCGGCGTGGATCTGTTTCCACGCGGATGCTGCATCTGACAGAAGGATCATACTTTGCCCTGACAGGGAAAGCCGCCTTAGGCAGGATTTTAGGGCGTCGGGGCGGGTGCGTACGCCGCTCCCGCCCAAGACGACAAGGTGATCGGGCAGAGGGTCGGGGCGTGATGTATCACCCAGCATGAACCGCTCGGCCCGCACCAGCATGCCGCCCGCACCCTCGATCAACGGCGCGGCGCCGAGCGTGCGAACCCGGACGTCGAAACGGAGTTCCTGCGCAAGCCGGTTGGCAATACGCAGTACGTCCTGAACCAAAGCCAGCTCGGTCGGCACAAACCCTTGTTCGACCAGAATGATCACGTGGGCGGGTGTCATGACCTTATCCGCGCATTCGGGAATAGTCGGGATCGTAAGGGGAGGGTTCGATCACTTCTGCGGCGACAAGTTCTCCGCAACGGTCCAGTTGCAGGATAGTGCCCGGCGTGCTCAGGCTGGGATCCACAAAGGCATAGGCAAGATTGAGGCCGACACGGTGGCCCCAGTCGCCGGAGGTTATTGTGCCCACAACCTTATCGCCCTGCATCAACGAGCCGCCGCCAATGGCTGGCCCGTCGGTGGTGTCGATCTTGAGGCTCACAAGCTTGGCACGAGGGCCTTCTTCCTGACGCTTGAGCAGCGCGTCACGTCCGATAAAATCACTTTTGTCGATTTTGACAAATCGGTCGAGGCCGGTCTCGAAAGGGTCGAACTCGGTCAGCAGATCGGCCTTCCAGTGCAAGAAGCCTTTCTCCATCCGCATCGCATCGACAGCGCGGGCACCAAAGAGCTTCATGCCATGCGCCTCACCCGCCTTTCGCAGCGTCAGATAGGCGGCATAGAGCGAGGCATTGGGCACATGGATCTCATAGGCGTGCTCGCCGGAAAAGCTGATGCCAAGCACGGTGGCGGGAGAAAACCCGATAAAACATTCGCGCAGGCTGAGCCACGGCAGAGCCTCTTTGGACCAGTCGCCGCGCGCGCAGGCAGCTAGCACATCGCGGGCTTTCGGTCCGGCCAGCACGAGGATGGTCTGGTCATTTGTCAGGCTGCGGATCTGCACGTCTTCGCTGGGGTCGAGCTGCGCTGTCAGCCAGTCCATGTCGTGGAATTCGCTGGCCGCCGCCGAGCCGTACCAAACCCGCTGCGGGCCGCGGTCGGAGGCGGGAAGGTTTGCTATCGTGGCCTCGCCCTTGACCATGCCGTGATGGTTTAACAGATAGCCCAGTCCGACTCGGCCATCGCGTTTGGTGACCGCCCCGCAGAACATCCGGTCAAGAAAGACATGGCGGTCGGCACCGGTAATCTCGAAACGGTTGAACCCGTTGACCTCACAAAGGCCGACATTTTCGGCGACATTCTTCACCTCGGCGCCGACCACGTCAAAGGCTTCGTCAAAGTTGAAGCTGAGGCTGGGGTGGAAGTCGGGCGTTGGTTTGATGTAATCGACCCGCTCCCAGCCGTTGACCACAGTGAATTCCGCACCTTCGGCCGCCATGATCGGGGTCAGCGGTGTGGTCTTGGCCGGACGACCCGCCGGGCGGTGCTCGTGCGGAAAGTGGAAGCGGAATTCGTTCTGGTAGTCCTCGATGGCCTTGAGGGCCGTCAGCTCCACATTGGTGTGGCCGGTAAAGCGGCGCGGGTCGATGACCCATGTGTCATATTGCGCTTCGCCGTGCACAATTTGCTGTGCCAGCAACCAACCGTGACCGCCGCCTTCGCCCAAGCCCGCCCGCAAGCCGATGATACAAAAAGCATTGCGCTTGCCGGGGATCGGGCCAACCAGCGGCGCGCCGTCGATGGTATAGGTGATTGGACCGTTGACGATTGCGCGGATACCGGTCTCGGCCAATGCGGGCATACGCTCGAAAGCGCCTTCCAGTACGTCCATCACCCGCTCCAGATCGTCAGGGCAGAGCGCGTTGACGAAGTTCGGGTCAATCCCGTCCATGCCCCAGGTCTTGCACCCTTGTTCGTAAAATCCGATCAGCAGGCCGTTCTTTTCCTGACGGCAGTAGTAGTCGGAAATCGGGCAGCGCAGCAGCGGCATCCGGTGGCCGGCCTCGACAATGGCGGGAATATCCTCGGTGAGAAAATACTGATGCTCCATCGAGGCAACCGGATGGTGCACACCCATCATCGCGCCCACTTCGTTCACGCGGTAGCCACAGGCATTGACCACGACATCGCAATCAATGTCACCGTGTTCGGTATGCACGGTCCAGGTGTCGTCCTTATGCTGGGTCAGTGCAGTGACGGGCGTGTTGCGGTACACCTCGGCACCGGCTTTGCGGGCATGGTAGGCCAGCGCCTGACATAGCTGCGCCGGATCGATATCACCGTCCAACGGATCCCAAAGACCGCCCAGCAGGTTGGTGGTGGAGATCAGCGGATGGCGGCGGGCACATTCTTCGGCGTCGATCACTTCGAGATCGACATTCATTCCACGCGCCATGGATGAAAAGTGGCGGTAGCCTTGCATTTGGGCTTCGGTATTGGCAAGCCGGATCCCGCCGTCGCCGTGGTGGTAGTTAATCGGATATTCGGGGTTCTCGGCCAGCTCTTTATAGAGGTTGATCGAATGGGTCTTGAGCCCCACCATCGTCTGGTTACCGCCAAAGTTTGTCACCTGCGCGGCGGAGTGCCATGTGGTGCCGGAGGTCAGCTCGTTGCGCTCGACCAGAACGACATCGCTCCAGCCCTCTTTGGTGAGATGGTAGAGGGTAGAGCATCCGGCGATCCCGCCGCCGATGACAACAACCTTTGTACGCGATTTCATGGGGAACGCCTCCGAATGCATGTTAGGTCGATTTAGGTCAGAGCGGAGGTGCTTCGGCAATGACCTCCGCGTTGTCACTCACTTAATCGAAACCTACATTAGATGAATTGATAGTAAGGCGGATTCATTTGCGCGGTGAGCCTTTCGGCACCTTCACTTCGGAGCAACAAGGGTGGGGTAGAGAGCATGGCAACACTGCACGCAAAACGAACCGGACGTCGCGAACGCTTGGCGCTGCGGGCGGTCAAACCCGCGGTTGATCCGTGCCCGCCCGGCCAGATCGGTGGCAGCTATAAACCGCTGACCGAGGCCGAACTGCAAAAGATTTACACGACAGCGCTCGATCTGCTTGAAAAGCTCGGCATGGGAGAGGTACCACCGCGCCTGCATGCTGATCTTTTGGCGGTCGGGGCCACGGACAATGGCGCAGGCCGTGTACTGTTTCCGCCAACCTTGGTGGAAGCAGCGATTGATCAGGCGGCCAAAACCTTTGTGCTGCACGGGCGCGATCCGAAGCGTTCGATAGAGGTCGGCGGCAACCGGGTATACTTCGGCACCGGCGGCGCGGCTGTTCAAACACTGGATATGACGAGCGGTGTTTACCGACCTTCCACGCTTGCGGATCTGCACGATTTTACGCGGCTTCAGGACACTTTGGCCAATGTCAGCTGGTACACGCGTTGTTGCATCGCCACTGATGTGGCCGACAACTTAGATCTGGACGTGAACACCGTCTATGCGCTGCTCAAAAACACCACCAAGCCAACCGCCACCTCTTTCACCCTTTCCGAACACGTCGAGCCGATCGTCCGGATGCTCGACATTGCGGCTGGTGGGAAGGGCGAATTTTCACGGCGTCCGTTTATGAAGGCCCATATCAGCCCGGTGATTTCGCCGCTGCGCTACGGCGAGGATGCGGTGGATGTGGTCTATGAATGCATCAAGCATAACATTCCGATGTCCTGCATCACTGCGGCACAGGCCGGCGCCACCGCACCTGCCACGCTTGCAGGGTTTCTCGCGCAATCGCTGGCCGAAACGCTGGCGAGCCTGGTTATGGTTCACGCGATCCAGCCCGGCTTCCCGATGATTTTTTCCAACTGGCCACTAATGATCGATCTGCGCACCGGTTCATTCTCGGGCGGCAGTGGCGAGACGGCGGTGCTTAATGCCGCGTCAGCACAATTGTCGAACTGGCTTGGCATGCCATCGGGCGTGGCCTGTTCTATGACCGATGCCAAAGCGATAGACGCACAATACGGCATGGAGAAAGGCATCACCTCGATGGCCGCTGCACTGGCCGGGGGCAACCTGATCTACGAAAGCTCGGGCATGACCGCCTCGCTGCTTGGGGTGAGCTTCGAGGCTTTTGTGCTGGATGATGAAATGCATTCGAACACCTATCGGGCCCTGCGCGGAATAGAGGTGACCGAAGAAAACCTCGGCTTTGAGGCGATCTGTCAGGCGGTGTTGGGCGACGGCCACTTTCTAGGGTCCCAACATACCTACGCCGCGATGGAGCGGGATTACTTCTACCCGTCGCTTGCTGATCGTGTCGAGCCGCGCACTTGGGCGGCGAATGGCGCGCAGGATGCTTGGAGCAGGGCACGCCTGCGGGCACAAGAAATTCTAAATAGTCACCGGCCCACCTATCTCACAGACGCGCAGGACAGCGAGATCCGCGCCCAGTTTAATATCCTCTGAGCGTTTGCCCCGCAGCGGAATACCTTAAGAGAGCAGTTTGAAGCTGTCGGCAAGCCATGGATCGCTGCGGTGAAATGGTGTGATGGCATGAGTGCTGATCAGCGCGCGCATCCGGCTGTCGACCAGCTCAATCACCGAGCGCGAACAGTCGGGCGTGGTGACGATGGCGAGGGTGCGGGAAAAGTTCTTGCCTGGAAACCGGTGCATCCGCAGCTTGGGATGGAACCGTCGCGCACGCGAAAACAACAGCGGTGTCGTGATCGTCCAACCGGCGCCTGCGGCCACCATCGCCATCAGGGTCTGGTTGTTGCTGCACTCGAATCTATGCGCCGATGTCACGCCGATGCGGCGCAATTGGGATTCAATCTGGCGGGCAATAAAGAGCTGACCGGAAAAGCGCAGGAAGGGCAGTTTGGTGCGCCCTTCAACGATGTCCGACAGCGCAATCTCGGTGTTGATCGGCAAGACAACCACGAAAGGATCGCGCAGCAGGGGATGCGCATTGAGGTCACGGAGGGTTTCGCTGGGTGTTGCCGTGATCCCCAGATCAAGCTGGCGGTTGCGCAGCATGTCGATGAGCTCGTCACTGGAATCCGTGTGATACATGAAGTCGCAAACCGGCATCCTCCCCGACAGATACACCGCCAATTCGGGAATGATATCGCTGTCAAAATCCTCAATCGTGCCGATCCGCAGGTAGCTCGCCTCGGCAACGCTTCCGGCGGAAGCTTCGGCCTTGGCTTTGCGGATGGCATAGAGGGCTTCGTCGATATTGCGCAGAAAGGCGCGACCTTTGGGGGTCAGGACCATCGGGCGTCTGGCGTGGTTAAACATCTCGACGCCAAGGTGATTTTCCAGATTACGCAGATGGTGGGAGACAGTGCTGACGGTCAGCCCGGTTTCCTTGGCTGCCGCCTGAAGCGACCCTTTATGGGCGCAAATCTGAAACAGCTCCAGCGACTTGAGGCTGAGGTCTTTGGTGGTAGAGATGCGGGGCATAGGATAGGCCGTTTCAATTTCTCGATCAGAGAACCTTAATAGTAATACATGAGAACATAAAACTCAAAAAACCTCACTTTATCATTATTCATCTACCGCAGCGCCAAATCATGAAAGCGTCAACTAATCTGATTAGCCCGCGCACTGGAGAAGTGCAAAACCCCAACATACTGGAGGAAACATGAAACAAATTTTTTTGGCAACGGCATGCGTATTGGGCTTTGCCGCCCCAGCCAAGGCACAAGACTGTGGCGAAGTGACCATCACCCAGATGGACTGGGCCTCGGCAAACGTCGTGACCTCGGTGGCGAAATTTTTGATGGAGCAAGGCTATGGCTGCTCTGTGACAACAGTGCCCTCATCTACGCCTACGGCCCTGACATCAGTAGCCGAAACCGGCACGCCCGACATTCTAACCGAGCTATGGGTCAACACTGCGCCCGCCTACGCAAAGCTGCTTGAAGAAGGCAAGCTGGTGGAACTGTCAGATGTCCTTTCGGACGGTGGCATCGAGGGCTGGTTCGTCCCGCAATACATGGTCGACGCGAACCCCGAAGCGGCGACGCTCGACGGCATTCTCGCCAACCCGGATTTGGTCGGTAGCCGATTCGACAACTGCCCCGATGGCTGGGGCTGCCGGACCGTCAATGATAACATGAACAAGGTCATCGACATGCAGGGCAAGGGGATCGAGGTCTTTGATCACGGCTCGGGCGAAACCCTTGCGACCGCCATTGCTTCGGCCTATGCCGACAAGGCACCGTGGTTCGGCTTTTATTGGTCGCCAACCGCGATTCTCGGCAAATACCCAATGGTTCAGGTTGATCTCGGTGGCTATGACGAGACAATCCACGGCTGCAACAGCGCGAAAGACTGCGCCGAACCCGGCATCTCCGCCTATCCCCGCGCCGCGGTAAAGACCGCTGCGACAACCGATTTTCAGCACCGTGAACCTGACGTCGCGGCTTTAATGTCAAACATCACCTTCACCAATGACCAGATGAACGGCGTCCTTGCGTGGATGGAAGACAACAACGCATCTGCCGAAGAGGGTGCGGTCTACTTTCTGAACAATCACAAGGAAATCTGGGTGGACTGGCTCAACGATGCCGCCCGCGAAAAGCTCGCGACACTGTTGAAGTAAGCCGATCCCTGTTGTACGGCCCGATCTCTTATTGGGCCGCACAACGATGAAATATCAAGCCTTCAGGAGTAAATTCGTTGACCAGCTTCGAAAAGACATTTGACAGTTTGGGCCTGCGCAACTGGTGCGACACCGACGCAACCGCATCTCCCATGAGCATGTCGCAATTGCTGGCACAAAGCGGCGCAGACGAAGCTGGGGGCGAGGTTTTGCCGTTTCCTTCGCTGGACACGCTCCACGAGGCCTGTGCGGCAATTCCGCAATCGCGCGATATGACCGTGAATGTCGAGCAAAGCTTTCTTGCCATTAAGGACAGTCTGAAATTCGTGCTCGATCCGCTGACTCAGCCGCTTTCGTGGATGCTGGAAGGGGCGCTCTATGCCTTTACAACGCTCCCGTGGTGGGTACTGATCCCGCTCCTGATCTGGGGCGCCTGGGCTGCTACGCGCAAGCTCGGCAATACGATCTTTGTCGCGTTCGTATTTTTGTTCTTCGGGCTGATCGACCATCTGGAAGTGGCGTTGGAAACCTTGGCGATTATTTTTGTCTGCACAGGGCTGAGCGTGCTGTTCGGGGTGCCGGTCGGTATTCTTATGTCGCGGTCGAACCGGATCCAAAGGGTGATGCTGCCGATCCTCGACATGCTGCAAACTTTGCCTAGTTTCGTCTATCTCATTCCGCTGATTTTCCTGTTTTCGGTAACAGAACCGAAGCTCTACGGCATTGCTATTATTCTTTACGCCATTGTGCCGGTGATCCGGCTGACCGACCTTGGCATCCGGCTGGTTGACCGTGATGTGATCGAGGCGGCAAATGCTTTTGGCATGACCGACAGGCAAAAGCTTTACGGTGTGCAACTGCCGTTGGCGCTACCCAATATCATGGCTGGCGTTAACCAGACCATCATGATGAGTCTTGCGATGGTGGTGATCGCCTCGCTGGTTTCGGCGCCCGGTCTGGGTGTGCTGGTGCTGCGCGGCATCCGCAATCTGGAACTTGGAGTCGGGCTTGTCGCAGGCTTTGGGATCGTGCTGCTGGCGGTGGTGCTGGATCGCTGCTCCAAAGCTGCGTTGCAACGTATTGACCCCACCAATGAAACGGAGTGACCGGACCATGAACACTCCAATGATCAGAGTGCGCAATCTCTATAAGATTTTCGGCGCCACCCCGGCGCGCGTGCTGCCGATGGTGCGCGACAAGGGCATGGGCAAGCCCGAGCTTCTTGAGCAGCACAAGCATGTGCTGGGGTTGCAGAACATCAACATTGATATGCAGGCCGGCGAAATCTCGGTGATTATGGGCCTATCGGGGTCCGGTAAGAGTACGTTGATCCGCCATTTAAACCGTTTGATCGAGCCCACGTCCGGAGAGATATTGCTGAACGGCAAAGATGTGACCGAGCTGAACGCCGCAGGCCTACGCGACCTGCGCCAGACCTCCATGTCAATGGTATTCCAGAAGTTTGCCTTGCTGCCGCACAAAACCGTCCTTGAAAACGCGGCAATGGCCCTGCGCGTGCGTGGCGTTGACCGCGAAACCCGCGAGGCCGAGGCGCAAAAATGGCTCGACCGTGTGGGGCTGACGGGGTTTGAGAGCCGCTATCCCCGCCAGCTTTCCGGCGGGATGCAGCAACGTGTGGGCATCGCACGCGCGCTCACCGCCGACACCGAGATCATGTTGCTCGACGAGGCTTTTTCGGCGCTCGATCCGCTGATCCGGTCCGATATGCAGGACCTGCTGATTGATCTGCAAACCGAACTTAAAAAGACTATTGTCTTCATCACCCACGACCTCGATGAAGCGCTCAAGCTTGCCGATCATTTGGTGATCTTGAAGGATGGTGCCGTGATCCAGCAGGGAGCGCCACAGGAGATCGTGATGAACCCCGCTGACCCCTACATCGAAGCCTTCGTGGGCGACATAAACCGCGCCCGCGTATTGCGAGCAGGTACAATTGCCGTTCCCATGGCGCCCGAAGATCTGTGCGACGAGGAAGTCGATTGGGACGACACCCTTGAGACGGTAATCCGCGCCGCCAAGGGTAAGTCGGCCGCGTCAATCGCTGTTATGAAGGGTGGGGAGATCGCCGGGAAGATCGGGATGAGCGAACTTTTGGCAGCCCTGATCCCCTACAGCCCGCCTCAGGACAAAAATCTGACATCAATGCCCGTCCCATAGAGTGGTCCGAGACCTGACCGGAGTTCTAACCCGCAAAAGCGCCTATCGCTCCGCGCGCCAGATGATCGTTCGACCAATTAAGTCCGTTCGCGCGCGGCGCCATAACCAGCACGTCGCCCAAAGACCGCGCCGGACGTCAGGCCGGCCCCCCCTGGGTAGCCAGCATAGAACACTCCGCCGACTATCTCGCCGCAGGCAAAGAGACCGTCGATAGGGTCGCCGTTTTCAGAAATTACATGTCCGGTTCCGTCCACTTTCAACCCGCCATAGGTGAAGGTAATTCCACCGGTGACGGGAAAGGCGCGGTACGGGCCTTGATCAATGCGCTGTGCCCAGTGGGTCTTTGGAAGTTCGAGCGCTTTGGTGCCTTTGCCATCCAATGCCGTCGGGTCGAAAGGCATGCTGTCATCTACTGCTGCGTTGTACTCTTGCAGGGTCTCAAGTGCGGCAGGGGCGTTGATACCCGTCATCTGGGCAGCCAGTTCCTCTAGTGTCTCGGCCTCGATAAAATGTGCGTCATGGAAGCGGTACTCGGCGTAGAGCAGGTCAAAAACCTTGCTGTCGAACACCTGCCACGCGAACTGTCCCGGCTGTTCGAGAATAGCGGCGCCATATTGCGCATAGGTGTAGTTGCGGAAATTGGCCCCTTCGTCGACAAACCGCGCGCCTTCGGCATTCAGCATGACCCCAAGGAAATAGGAAATTTTGCGATAGTTCTTCCGCTCGCCGGGGGGCAGGTCGAGACCGCCGACATTATTGCTTTCCCAGGTGTGACGCGGCCAAAGCCCACAACATTTGGCCCGTTCAACCAAGAAGGCTCGCTTGACGGTATTTTGATCAGTGTAAGCGGTGCAGATCAAACAGTGCATCTTCAGCTTCAGAACGGCGAAATAAAATACACGGGTATCGACACTAATCGTGAGACAGCACGCCGCCTCGCTAAAAGCACATGTACGAGCCTGTACGCGTTTTCGGCACGGGTAGGTGGTTGCGAGACCAAGAAGGAACTTGGCTGCTTAAAAAATTCAAGGTTGAGAACTACAACGTCCTTGTGGCCGATGATCTGAAAGATCCCATCGACCAGATGCACCGTAAAGGGCTGGTCTGATACTTGCATTTGTTCACAACGACCAAGGCAATCCTCTGAATACGTCGAGTAAAAAATCCGCGCCATGTTTGACCTTTTGTAGGGAAGCCCGCGAGGTCGGTCAACTTTTCCGCCATGCTGCAGCGGCCCCGCCAAGGTACTCATAAATCGTCAGTACCAGCACAAGCACGTCATCCGAGGATTGCTCAACGCAGAACGGCTTTTTTCCAGCAGGAACCGAATTCGCGACCACCCCCGTATTACAGCCCCCGATGCGTTGTGCTCTCAACTTCGACGTAGGTTTCGCTGTGGAAAATATCGATGCTATCGCTCAGCAGA
>TARA_R110002012_G_scaffold26763_7_pt1 | contig 22163 bp, 36 predicted proteins | sample TARA_R110002012 | Tara Oceans TARA_R110002012 (sample SAMEA4396515) | marine metagenome | biome: Westerlies Biome; feature: [DCM] deep chlorophyll maximum layer (ENVO:01000326); material: water (ENVO:00002006), including particulate matter (ENVO:01000060) such as... | depth 40 m | reverse complement strand
AGCCAATTCTTCTCTTAAAATATCGTTATTTTTCATTTGTTAAAAATTCTTTTTCTAATAAATACTTTTTATTTGAGCGAAAACTTTCCGATTCAAGTAGTTTAGTTGAAATTTCTTTTATTGTTTCCTCGATGTTTGAGTCTCCGGTAAACATGTGGTCATCGCCACTCCATTTAACATGTCCTACTTTGGGTTTATGTTCGTCAGCCACTTCAAAGTCTTTTCCGTAAGTTAGATGGTTATCACCTGTATGTTTAGTTTTCTTAAATTTATCCCCTTCCTTATTGTAAGTGTGAAGAGGTCTTTCATTAGTACCCTCATCATTAAAATTCTGTGAGTAAAAGTCAGGAATTACATTACTTTGTTGTTTGTTTGAATGTTTAGAATGTTGAGTGTAACTATCGGGTGTCCCGTCCTCGTTCGAATCAAAATCCAATTTAACTTTAATAGGTTGTGGTTTACGCTTTTTAGCTTCGACAAGTCTTTGTAAAAATTCTATCTTCTTCATATTAATAAATATAATGGAACTAACAATCCTTCTTCTCCTTCTTAAACCACCAATCGATTATATTTTGAAAAGAGCTTAGAAACCCACCTACTAAAATAAAAAGAAGGTCACGAGTAGTGCCTTCCACCTCTTCAAAAAATATAAGATAAATTAACCACGCAAACATTAATAATACACCAAAGGTAATTAACATTCTTGCCGTAGTCATAATTACTTTGTTTTACAACAAGTTTTATCTCCTTTACAAGCCGCACAATTACATAACCATTCTTTCCATACAATCCAACCGATTAATAAAGCTTGTGCCATTAAATGGTCTCCACTTATAACTTCACAAGTATACCCTAACAATAACAAGTGACCTGCGTATTTTTTAATTAAATTCATTTTTATTTTTTTTTTCTTTTTTATTTTATTAAAAACCTTCCATGATTATCTCATCGATTTTACCTTGGACATCACTTTTTTTGGCCTCCATTTGCATCATAATGTTAGCTTGGAATCTTTCGACTTCCTCTTCTCCATTATATATCACTATTGTAGGTACTACAACTATCTTATATTTCGATGCCGCTGCCGCATCTACCTGTATATCTATAAATTTAGTATTACAATCAGTTAATTTATTTAACCATGGTACTTTATTAGCCTCATTAAATCCAGCGTTAAATTGTACAACACATAAATCGTCTCCTTCACAAGGTGACTGGGCGTTTATCGAACCCGAAAATAACATTAGTAATAACAAAATATAAACTTTTTCCATAATTATTAATTTCTTAATTTATCTATTTTACCCCCTTTTACATATCTAATACTATCCCAACTACCATCTTCATAATCTAACCTCTCCAATATATATGTTATTTCTTTTTTAATTGTATCCAAATCACTTTGTGTTTGTTGTATTATATTAAACATACTATCTTGGTATGCGATATCCTCTTTTGTTGGTATCCACATCTCTTCCCCATCATTATCTTCCACAACTTTTATTACTTTAGGGTCTTCTATGTTATTTATAACACCTGCAAATAATATTGTACTACACAAGACTATTCCTATCACAATTAGTGAGAGACGTGAGCTTAAACATATTTTTCCATTCCAGAATTTCATAACATTATCTACCGTAAAGTTTATCTTCTATCTTTTCTAAAGTTTTTTTAATTTCTTCTACGTCTTTTTGAGTATCCATAATTGTTTGACGTACTAATTGATCTTTCATATCAAATTCCATCCTTGTAATAGCTGGTGGTGGGGGTACTGGTAACTCCTTTGCTTCTTGAATATCCGCCTGTAATATAAACCACATACTAATAACTGTTGCCATCCCGGCACCAATACCTAATAGTGTTTTTATACTTACCGTAAAACCGGTGTCCTCATTTAATTCTTTTGCCATATTACCTTACCTAAAATACTCTATAATTTATTCCCGCACTAAATCCATGCCACTGTCTGTTCCAATACTTATTGTATGTTCCTTCTATAAATACTCCTAAATTTTTATTAAACCAATGACCCAATATAATTCCACCAGAGTAATCAACCCATTGACCACCATTAAAATTGTAATAACTAAATTCATTTTTATCATCACTATAGTGTAATGGCATCATATTACCCCATGCGTGTAACCAACTAGTTTTTGAATATTTGTAATAGTCGAATCCAGCAATCCATGAATAATTCCATTGATCGGGTAATTCATTTCTTTTCTTTTCTGTGTAATTAGATAAAACTTCTGGAATGACCACAGCTTCCCAAACTTCAGTACTTGTTGCTACCTCATTACCGGATGGGTTGAAGTAGGTTTCACCTCCCATTCCATCAAACTCAACACTGTAACCTTCTTGTAACGCTAAATGAGTATAATGTAAATTACCATTAGATAATAACCATTCTTCTAAGGGATCGTACCCATATGGTTCGGCAATTCTCTGAGCAATCCCTATATTTAAGGATAATCCATCAAGTTTTGGAAATTTATATGTGTATCTTTGGGAAGCCTCAAAATACTCTACATCTGCGAATCCATCTTTAACGTACTCAATTTTTGCCAACCACTTATCTGCCACATATCTCACAAAATGTTTTTGGTCAAAATAATTTCCTCCTTGTTGTCTTTTCAATTCACCTTGGAATAAAAACTCTACTTTATTTGTCCACCTACCGATGGTTGACCCATCTGAAAATGAAGATTCTGTTCCTCTCTTAAAAGCTTCTTTAGGTTGGTATCCAAACTGTCTAATTTTCCTTACCCCTATTAATATAGAGTAATCAAATGGAGTTTTAACTGTTGAGGTTTCTAATCCATCAGTAACTGAGTATATATCTTGGTCAGATATAGAATTCGCTCCGTTGACAGCCCCATACACTGTACCAAACTTAAAAAAATCTTTTACATTTAATTCTTTTAAGTTTAATTCTTGTGCACTAACTTGTAAGCTTATTATTGATAATGTTAGTAATATTATTTTTCTCATTGCTTTATCACCTTTGCGTTATATCTTTTGTTATTATGTATAAGTACTAAATTGTACACACCATTAGGATGTGTTGTTAAATCTATCCTTTTATCGTTTTGTCTTAAAACCAACCTACCCATTAGGTCATAAACCTCAACTTCTACTTTTAATCGTGTCTCTATCGTTATGATATTTTCTGTTGGGTTAGGATAAACCACTATACCTAATGAAGTAATATCATCCAATCCTGTTGGCCAACCTTGTTGACAATAATCATACATTGACTGACAACTTACATCCCAATTATCCGTACAACAATAATTATCTACATCTATTACCCAAGCGTAACACCCATCATTTAACCAATAAGGAACTCCTGGTCCTCCATAACACCCTGCGTCATATAAACAAGCTGTTGAATCTGAAACATTGGCCGCTGGATTATAATTATAAGCCCCGACATCAGTACAACCTGTTACAATTGTAATACATGAATTATTATCTATACAAGCGTTAGGGTCATAATTTAGAGCTGTACTATCAGTACAACCTCCTATATAACAACATGAATTATCTAATGTATTTGCCAATGGGTTAAAATTAAGTGCTGTATTATCCGTACACCCATATACAAATGCTATACAAGTTCCGTTATCTGTATTAGCTAGTGGGTCGTAATTCCACATAGTTGAATCTGTACAACCATTTATTATCATTATACAATTTCCATTATCTATATTAGCCAATGGGTCGTAATTAAACATTGTTGGGTCTGTACATCCATACACAACTGAATCGATACATGAGCCATCATCAAAATCGGCAACATATCCTTGTGTGTAAAATTGTAAGAAATTTGCATCGGTACAACCTGGATTGTAATAACAACTATTGTCATTAGTGTTTGCTAGAGGGTTAAAATTTGATGCTGAACCATCAGTACAACCATACACAAACATTTCACATGTTCCATTATCCGTATTAGCTAATGGATTATAATTAAACATAGTTGAGTCTGTACACCCATATACTGGGAGTATACAACTACCATCATCAGTATTTGCCAATACATTGTAATTTAGGGCGTTTCCATTTGTACACCCATACACAAACATTTCACATGTTCCATTATCAGTATTAGCTAATGGATTATAATTAAACATAGTTGAGTCTGTACACCCATATACTGGATTAATACAGGAACCATCATCAGTGTTCGCCCCTGGGTCAAAGTTTATAGCTAATGGATTTGTACAACCAGATATAACTACTTGACAAGTTCCATTATCCGTATTAGCAAGTGGGTCATAATTAAAAGCCGTAGAGTCCATACAACCATATATAAATGGCTCACATGAACCATTATCCGTATTGGCCAATGAATTATAATTAAACATCGTTGCATCTGTACAACCATAAATGTAGGCTATACAAGTACTATCATCTGTATTTGCTAATGGGTTAAAATTAAACGCAGTTGCGTCTGTACATCCTAATACCACAGGGAGACATGAATTGTTATTTGTGTTTGCGGTTGAATCATAGTTAAATGCTAGTGCGTCTGTACAACCAAAAACTATTGGAATACAGGTACCGTCATCAGTATTAGCCGCTGGGTTATAGTTAAACATGGTATCATCCATACACCCTAATATGACCGGTATACATGATGATTGGTCATTAGTGTTAGCCGTTGGATTAAAATTAAATGCTGTTGAATCCATACAACCAATTATAATTGACACACATGTTGAGTCATCTACATTGGCAAGAGGATTGTAATTAAAAGCCAAAGTATTTGTACACCCTAAAACAATTGGTGTACAGTTATCCGGCATATTCGCCAATGGGTTATAGTTTAATGCTGTTGAATCCATACAACCAAGAATTCCGTCAGTACAAAAATCACCACAGTAAGGAATTCCACTATATTTGTAAGGAAATTGTAACATTGGATCCGTCCAAGGATTTGTACCTCCCGATAAGGTAGTATCACCTTCTGGACCTGTTAAAAAGAACCCACATTGATTTGCCGTGGTTGCCGACTGTCCAGGAGCAAAAAACATTAACTCAACCGGACTTAGAGCACTTAAACTAATTGTAAATGTTTCTGAATACCCATCATTTGGTCCCATCATAAACGGACCTAAAATTGTGGTATCTTGTACTATTCCAACCCAAGCACCAAACCATCCATCTTCTGCCTCATCTGTAATTGTTAATGTGTATTGACATTGTGGCACAATTTGCATTGTATTCGCAGTAGAATCGTAATCTGGTGAAGTTATATCTGTACAACCCAATACTACTGGTGTACTACATGTACCATCATCTGTATTTGCTTGAGGGTTATATTCTGTAAATCCTGGGGTAGTACACCCTAAAATTACATTTGGTGTACAAGGTTGTACAACATATGGAGAGGTAATCGTATCATTTCCAAAATTAGCATCACCTGGTAGTATTGATAGTATGGTATCTCCACATAATGTTTGTACTAATACCGTTCCATCAGAACCTCCATAACATGAACCACATAAACCATCACCAAATGCGTCAAATAAACTAAATTCTATTACAGTACCATTTGGTACACATGTTTCTGTTACTACTGGAACGCCTGGTTGGGTATAAACGGGTGAAGATGTTAATACCGTTCCCGTTGTATCTGCTATTTCCCATGATGTTTCATCAGGATAACTATCAGGAATTACTGTGACCACAATATTTGATTCTCCTGTTACACAGTTTGCCGGTGGTAGTTGACAGGTACCATCATCTATATTTGCCCAAGGATTATAGTTTAAGGCCGCAGGGTCTGTACAACCAACGTTACACTCTCCAGTATTTATAACTACGGTGTCAGTTAAAGTAGAATCAGCCAACATCGCTTGGAAATAATAAGTAGTGTTTGGTTGTTTATTGGAAGACATTACACCTGTATTACCCCAATTTGTTGGATATTGGTAAACATTCGCATTATCCCATAGAGTATTAAGGTTGTTTGTTCTTGAATATGAAATAACTTGGCAATTTGGATTTTCTCCCGGTTCCCAATGCCAATGAAGTGTTACACTCGGTCCGTTACAATACCATTCACCCCATAATGTATCTAATCCACTACAAGGTGGGTAAATACATGAACCATCCTCAAATGCTGCCCCTGGGTCATAATTAGTTGCCATTGTGTCGGTACATCCTCCTGTAGGTGGTGCACATGGTGCTATAATTAAAGTGTCCGTATATAAAGAACCAAAATTACCAGCAACAAATGTTAATGTATCTTGACAATCATTTTGAATTAAAAACCAACCGTCAGTACCTCCCCATTGTGAAGCACCAAGACCGTCACCATAACTATCGTTAAGATTTAATACATATTCTCCTGAAGATAAATCTAATGTAGTATCGTATAAAGTGACACCGTTTAATGAGTCACCATCAACTTGCATGACTACGTTACCTAAGGAATCTAATAATTCCCAAGATGATTCTTCTGGATAATTATCCGTTTGAAATTGTACATTTAACCAAGAATCATATGTTATTACCGGTGGTGTACATGGTGCATTTCCACATTCATTAAAACAATGTGTTAATTTATATTCACCTGTCGGATTAACATAAGTACCATTATTAATTAACTCTTGCGGAAATAATATTTGTCTTATATCACCTTGAGTTAAACCTTGAGTACTGGGATCAAAAAGACAAGTAGTATCTACATAACCTCCTTCCCACATTGTAAACGGTAAGCCATTATTACCAAAAGATGTTATTTTGAATCTATAAAATACATCTATGTTTTGACCAGTTGGATGTGATATATTAATATTTTTTCTCCATATACCATTTCCTCCAATATCTTCCATTGGTATATCAACCCAATTGGCAACACTAGTTTGTATAAATACTTGTGCCGAATCAGAATTAGGTACAGTAGCTATAACATCATTTATATCTAGTCTAAAAGTAACGGGTTCCATTGTAGTTTGACTAAATAACATTGTTGGTAATAATACCAATAAAAATAATAACTTTTTCATAAGTGATAACGTAAATAGTTTTTTCATAGATTTGTTTTTTTAAGTGGTTCTTTCTCTTTGAGCAGCTAACCTAGCTTCTAATTCTTCTTTCTTTTTTAATTCTTCTTTTTCTTTTTCGAACTCTTCTTCTCTTTCTTCTTGTTTTTTCGTTACATCATCCCGATATTGGTTTATTTGTTCCGAATCTTCTCTTTTTTTTCTTTCTTCTACCTCCTTTCTTCTCTCCTCCTCTTTTTCTTTATTAATCTCTATTTTAGCCTTAATTTCTAAATCTCTTGGTGTTTCTATTGTGGAAGGTGGGGCATCTTGTTCCTGGTGAATAACACCTCCCATACTGATGGTTTTACTGTTTATCCCCATTTGATTAAAATTATTGTGTTGGATGTGTTCCCCCATCAACTCTTTAATTCTTTTAATCTCTTCGTTAATATTCTTCATCTAAACCTTTTTTAATTAAACTTTTAATACTTCTTCTCATTTCTTTTATAACCTTAAAACCTAGTTCCTCATCTAATCTAATCCCCTCTATAAATTCTTCCAGTTCTCCCTCAGACATCTTTTGAGGATCTTTCTCTTCTTTATAAATATCGGGCACATCGTTGTTGATAAAGTCAGTAACCTTTTCGGTTATGATTGTCATCAACTTTAATTTTGTCTTTGTTCTCATATCATTAAATAAATATCATTTAACGCCAAAATGACTAATTATACTATAAAATAAGACAAATGTTTTTTTCAGAATATGTGTATATTTAATACATATTAATAATAAATTTTATAAAAACTTAAATTATGTTTGGCGACGACAATTTTATCTATAGTGAAATAGGTAACTCAATACTAGAAGGGAAGGACCAATGTCCGGATACTAGTTGTATAAGAAATTTAATTGATTTTCTTCAAGAACAGGTTGACCTTCTTGAAGATGAGTGTTACGAAAGAGAAAACAATTTACAAGAGTTATATAATGAAGATGAGTAGGTTTCCCCACTCATCTTAATTTATCTATCTGATTACTTTTTTCATTCGTTTCATTAATGAATTAACTTCATTAACTTGTGTATTTTCGGTAAGAATATTGTTAAAGCTATTTCCCCATCCGTCTTTTTGTGGAGTAGCACTAACAGCTTTATAACTTTCTTTCATCATTCTTTGTTTTTCAATGTTAGAATCAACACCAACTACTCTAGACTTTCTTCCATCAAACTCGTCTCTATCTGAATGGTCAATTCCTTCATAATCTGAACCAGCGTGAGTTTTATCTACACCATCTGGTCGTTGGTCAGCATCACAACATTTACCTTGACAACAACCATAGTGACAATGTGTTTGACTAGGACATAGGGTACCACATTCACAATCTTTGATATTTTCATCCAGTCCCTCTTCTTCATTGTATCTTTTACCACCACAACCTGATTTTTCATCCATCTTATCTTTAGCCGCTTTTTTCATAGGTTCTGTAGTATTACCATCTCCGTCTAAATCTAAATGATCTGGTTTTGCGTTTTTATCTTCCATGAAAATCATTAACATTTCATCGTCCATTGCAACATCGTCATCCCCTAACATCATATCCATATCCATGTCCATATCCATGTCCATCATATCGTCACCCATCATATCCATTGGTTCTGTTCCCATTGGGGCTCCCATGTATTCTCCTTGGGTATCTAATCCTGTACCACATTGTTCGTATAATCCAAACTTGGAAGTCATTTGTCCTCTTTCTTTTCTACTTTCTGATTCTCTTAGAAGATTAGCTTTCCTAATATTGTTTTTTTTAATTTCTGATTGTGTTCTCATAATATTTTCTTTTATTATAAATATAATCGTTTTTAGAAAGATTAAGGTAGAATTGTTGATTTATCGAATTCGGGTATAGTTCCTCGTACCTTTGTTTTAATCCATTCATTATTCCCTTCCCATAAACTTTTAGTCCATTCCCAAAAATCTTTATAATTAACTCTGTTTTTAAGAGGTTGTAATTTGTTAAACTCTACATAAGTATTTCCTTGTACTGCGTTATTCAGTGTCTCCAAGTTTTCATAATATAACATTAGATATGGTAATTTAACACCATTCATTTCCAATTCCATCATAAAGTTTTTTGATTCGGTTGTTAAAGGTATGACATAAGACATTTTTTCTGCGTCTATATTAAACTCCTCCAATCTTTTTTGTACCTCTGGTAGTTGGTTAACAATTTCTCTCTCTAATTCTATTTCTAAATCACTAACTAGTTCATTGGTTTGTACAGAATCTATATTAACAATTTCATCTTCTTGATTATATACCGGTTCTGGAATAACTTTCGGTTGTTCAAAAGTTTTTTCTATTTTTTGTGGTGTTTCTGTTGGTGTTTCTGTGGGTACTTCTGTTGGTTTTACACTTACTTGTGGGAGAGTAGTAGGTTTTGGTTTAGTTTGTGTCTCTTTTGTACAATCTTTTTTTATTATTTTATCTATATAGGTTATTTTATCCATTAACATCTTTACCCATTTTGGATTACCTCCCTTACCTTTTAATTCACCAAGTTTAGTTTCGTGTTTTGTTTTATTACTTTCTAAAAAACCACACCCAAATTGCGAGTAACCTTTTTTTATTGTTTCTAAAAAGGCGGGTGTGAGTCCGTCCTTAGGTTTAGGGTCAACAACTTTCGGTTTAGAAGGTGCTAAACAACATTCACAATAAGGTGTCGCCGCTGGAGCTGCTGCAGTATAAAAATTTTTATCTATCATACAATTAGCACAAAAACTTTTTTCATCAACAACACCTAGTGGGGGTAATTCTACCATACCTTTAATTGTTTTTTCCCAGTCTACACATATATGAGTAACAGGTGCCGCCACTTCATATAGATTTTTATAGAATTCAGATAGTTTCATTACATATAAATACCTGCAGATATTTATTAGTGATGAAAACGTTAAAACAACTTTTATTTGAGTCGGGAGGTATTAACCAAGAACTTTATATAGACGACATCCAGTCCAAGTATAATAATATTACACCTAAAATCAAAGAGGTCCTTTTCAAACAATGGGATCGGGCGGGACACGCTGATTGGAAAGTGTTGAGGTATCTTGATATTGCGACGGGAGATATCGACCAGGCATTTAATAATGTTCTTGATGTTATTTACCCCATTCTAAGAATAGAGTGGGAAGGTGGTGTTAAAGGAACTTTAGCTTATGACGAATCTCGTCATTGGGGGGAACTATTTCATGATGGTAGAGGAAGTGACCATATTGATGATTTAGAATATCGTGTAATCCCAGTTGGGTATGACTTTTCATTCGATGATAGTGTAAATTTTGGGGATTCGGGATACTCTTGTTGGAATATTATTGTAGAACTTAGACCCAGTGAAAAAGGAAGACCGATTCTTTGGAACGGTTTGGTGATAGGTGAAGATTTATTTGAAAAAAAAGATTACCCTTTACAGTCTTTTCGTAAGTACGATGGTGAAGAACAAGCTGTATTTGAAGAACTTTGGGAGGGAGAAGAATCTAGTCATTTAGGTGAATATTTCCACCAGTTTTGTCAAGTTGGAGTTAAAGTTTATTAAACCTTATTACCACGTTCAACTTCGTAATAGAATTTATCACAAGAATAATATAAAAATTTTGCTTTCTTTTGTTGGATTAATTTTCCCATCGCAACTGACTTTTCTTGTTGACCCCAACCAATAGATATTATCTTTGTAGATTTTTTATTCATACTACAAAGATAAGAAAAATTATTTTAATAATAAAATTTTACTTACTTAAACGATGGAAATTTTTTAGTTGGTTTCGGAGAGATTCTCTAAGTTTCATTATCTCTTCTTGTTTTCGTTTCCTTATAGTAGGATTAGTATTTTCCTTTGTTAATTTTTTGTTTTTTTTACATCCACAGCCCATAACTTTTATTTTTCTATTTTTTGTCCGGTATTTTCACCGTAATACTTATGTATAAATTTTGCAATTCTTCTTACATACATTATAATATTCGTAGACTCTGCGTACTTTTTCCACATCGAGTTTACTTCTTTCGGGGTAGGTGCCCCTTCCTTAAGGGTTTCATAAACATTCTCATAAAGACTAAAAGCCTTTTTAGGGTTCTGAGGCATCATCTCCACTATTCGAGGAAAGGATGGTTTATTTATTACTCTTCTACCATTACCCTCTTCTTGCTCTTTAGCGATAACAAGTTTTTCTAAATGACCATGAACTTTATTCGTAGCGTCAGTCACCACATCCTCACGGAGTATTCTTCTTAATAATTTTTTAATATTTTGTTCTGACATAAGATGTTTCTTTATTATAAATATAATTAAATTACTTTAAGTAATAAAGAAAACTCCCGATGTTCTTCCCAACCAGCTGTTCCTCTACTCCCATACCTAATTTCATTAAGATTAAATTTAGTATGTATATTAAATTCGTTCTCTAAATGCGCTTGGATTATTTCGATTACTTCTCTAAGTTTACATTTGTGTCCTTTATTCCCTCTTAAAATAAGATAATGGTCATTTTCATTTGAGTCGAGTTTTACCTTATTTATTGTTGCGAAAGATTTTACTTGATTATCCAGTGATTCGGAAAGTTCTTGGAGAAAACGATTAAGGTCTTTGGTAACAATCTCGTTGATGTATTTGTTACTCATCCAGTTTAGTATTTTAGAATCCGTCTTGTACATAAGAAGAATATAAAGATTTTAAGGAAAAAGTGTAGGGGTGTAAAATAAAAAACACCGTCGACCGGTGTATAAATAATGCTCTCTCTTCTTTGTGTCTACCCCCTTTCCCCCATTTACATTATATATATACACCGGAAAAATAAAAAAGACGGTTTTGTTCAAAAAAACTTGGAGATTACATGATATTTATAATTGATGAAATATCTTATTGAGAAAATATTAACCGAATCCACCGACTTATCCAAAATGGGGGAAGTCCTAACTAGGTTTAATGACCCTGATGAAGAGGAAGTTCATCATTATCTTAAATTATTCAATTATGATATGGCCAATGTCTATCATTATCTGGATTCAAAGGGATATGGGGATGATTTTCTTCAAAACTTAAGAGAAAATGCCCATAAAGGATTAATGTTACTTATAGATGCATTACAAATCCAAAACCCTAAAATGTCTAGAGAAGATAAAGAACTTTTTCATGAGTGGATATTAGAACAATGGTTAAATAATCACCCAAATGATTTTGATTATGAAACTCAAGAAACAGGAAAAATAATTTATAAAATAGATAAAGGTGATGAGGTTAACCTATTTACCAACAAGGATGATATCCAGTACTACGCTGAACATGTTTTTTCCGATGATCCGGACGCTATGGATTTTTTACAGTATACTCCAGATATTTCTACTGAAGATATAATTACCGCAACTAATAGAGAAAACTTTTATAGAATGGTATTATGGTTTCTTAAAAAATATGAAGGAAAGGTAGTTCAAAATTGGCGAGAAGAATTCCATTATTGGGCTGAGGAAGATGGTATTGGTGATAATTCTTTTTATGTAACAAAGGATAGAATGGAAAGTTTTATTGGTATGGATTTAGAAAGTGGTAAATATAATTGGTTGGTTTTTATAACTCATTTGGATGGTGAGGTAGAAAAAGAAGTTGATGAAATGATTGATGAAATGAAATGGACTTGGAGAGATAACTGGGGAGCTGCTTTAGAAGATGAATATCATGATACCTATAAATATGAATTTGAAAAACATATAGGTAAACTCCATGGTGAAACAGAAGATGAACGTTTCTATGACGCCACCGAACTTCTTGAGGATGTACTTTATCGAGCTACTAAGGACGGTATCGAACCAGGTAATGAACATATACATGAAATAATAATCGATTACCATAGTGAAATTACACCACCAACACCTTCAGATCCATCAATGTACAAAGTTTACGAATATTATAACGATATGGTAAAGTATTTATTTAAGTGAAACATTTAATCAAAAAAATATTACGAGAAGAAACTGATATGTCTAATGATTCTCCTTTTTTACAAAATCAAAGAGCAAAAATGGAAACAGGTGGAAATGAGATTGAGGATAGAGTTAGAGTTTTAATGTTACAACTCTCCAAAATACCTCAGTTGGATCGGTTTAAGAATTTTTACCTTTTTCATGGTAATCCTTATGGGTATAGTTGGCCAAGAGATAATGATAGAGAAGGTATGAGAAAAATTTCTGCTACGATAGATGGGATACCAAAACTAGTAGGTGGTGATACTAGACATTTTGATTCAGGTCAATTTCCTTGGTTAATGGTGAGTACTTTTTTCAATAATGGGGGGTATCAAAGAGACTGGAAAGACAAAAGTGACCCTTTAGACCTAAGACCAATTATTGTTTATTCGGTGGATGCTAATTATAAAGAACCAGCGGTAAATTATGGGTCCATATGGGGTACAGTTTATGATGCTCAAAGTGAAGATGAAGCTGGAGAACACTTTATGGAAGACCCTTTTAAGTATGAAGATGAACGTGAAAATCAAGATCAGGATGATCACGGTGATATAGAAGTTTATGAGATTGAAAGTAGTCAACCAGTAGAATTAAAATTCACCAAAGGAGTCGTAGGTTTATCGTAACCTCCCATATTTATTTATATACCAATATTTTAATGACTTTACAACCTAATTACTTCCGAGATATGGATGGTAAACTCCAACCTATTTCCCTACTCGAAGGTCAACTAACAGAAGACCACATCACATATTATGATCAAGAAACAGATAAATGGCATTGTCTTAAACGAGGAACTTTAGAAAGTTGGTTAGCTGGGGGGAAACAATTAGTTAAAGGAATTTGGACTGAAGGTAAAACAAAAGAACAATCTCTCTTGAAAATGTGGAATGATATTCATAAATTTAATACAACCACTCCAAGCGTATACGGCGGAAATGATATACTGGGAAGAGCGGGATTATAAATTATGATTTTAACTTACTTACTTTTTGGCGTAATTTTTACTTTTTTAATAGATATGTTAATTAACTATCTTTATTATCTTAATGTATCTTTAATAGATGACATGGAATGGGATAATCTACAGAGATTTTTTTGTGTATTACTTTGGCCATTTGCATTAGTAATATTTGTTATTGCTTTTCTAAGGAAATATTTTGAGTAGTAGGTTAATTGAATAATTCTCGATACATAGCGTCTAAAGCGTCAAACATTCTTTCACTTATGTAATCTTTTGGGTCATTAATCTTCATATCCTTAACCGGTATATCGATAGGTATACTTTTATCTTCAGTAATAGTTTTATAAATAAAAGCCGGTTTTATATTTAATTTTTTTGCCGAAGAATCGGCTTGTATCATTTTAACACCATTTTCATCCTCTAAACCCCATGATTTACCTGTAGTATAAGGAATCATATTATAAAATTCGTCTCTAACTTTATCTCTATCGTAACTCGAAACATGTATTATAATTTGTGCTAAATAATCATCGTCATAAACTTTTTCCACCCAAACAAACTCCTCATCGTTATTTTCCCCAGAAATTTTATTTATGATTGATTCAATTCTCCTTTCTAGACCTTCCATAGTCTTATTCATTTTTTCTGGTGTGGAACCTTGTGACTGTAAACGAGTACTCAATATCTCACCCAAAGTTAAACCCCCCTCTATGAATAATTGGTCAAAATCAGAAGAGTTCATAAATTCAGCAACATCTTTAATATCTTGTCCACTTACATTTGCAGTGTCGGAACCCAACCCTATTGTTGTTCCAGCTTTAGTTGTTTTAAGACTTATATTAGAATCACCTAATTTTATATCTGTAACTCCTTGACTACCACCAACATTTTCAGCGTCTACACCTTCATCTCGTAATAATTTTGTTAAAATAACTTCAGAAATTGTACCTAAACTATATGGATCGAAAAAATTAAGAATAGTAAGGTATCGTGCGTATTTTGGTGCAATTCTTCTAAATAACTCCACTAGACGTTCTTCAGTTTCTCTAGAGACTGAAATAATTTCCTCTTCGAAAAGACCCATAAGAGCTTTGACTCTACTTACTTCTTCATTTAATGTAGTTATCCTTTTCATATATAATAAATATAAAGATTGTTTTAATAAAATAATATTGTTAACTTTATTAAAAAAATAATAATATGGCAGAACTTACGAAACAAATTGAGAAAAGAGTGTGGGGAGAATATATGACAATAAAAGGTGGTGAATTCCCACAATGGTATGACGGATTAAGTCCAATAGAAAAAATCGTCTTAAGTAACTTACTAGAAGGGCAAAAATAAAACCAGACCCTTTAGAGATCTGGTTTTTTACATTAAAATTATTAAAGTTCTATCCCATGGTAGGACCAACAGTAACTGGACCTGTACCGGTATTACAACAAGCAGTAATAATACATTGTAAGAAGTCTATTTTTGATTGTTTCTGTGCAACCCATAATGGTCCTGGATTTGGATAACCTTGAGGGTTATTCGGTCCAAAGAAAATCATGTTTGTCATTTGGTCTTGATGGTTAGTCAATCTAGCTTGTAAAAACTGACATCCGAACTGATTAAATCCACTCTCCATATTAGCTAAGAAGTTTGAAGGTCCTGCAGCTCCTGCCCACTGTTGTACCATTGAGGCACTAGTAGCACATTGTCCATTTACAGTAAATGAATTAGGTCCACATGGTTGATTTTGTCCATCACATGGATCACCTAAATGTGAATCTTGTGTTCCCGGAGGACATGGTTGACCCGCGGGTACTTGAGTTACACTTACTGGAGTGCCATGCATACACATTACACAACTAATCATTTGATTGTTACCAGTGTCGTCGTTAGTATGTAAATCATCTAACCCTAATAAATCATCTGGTAAAACATTTGGTGGACAAGTACCGTTAGGTAAACATTCTTGTAAACCTATATCACTACAATCATCCATGGCACTTTGGAAAGTGACCGGTCCACATTGTCCGTTTTCACAACATTGTCCTGGAAATCCACTAATTGGGGAACCTTTACCGTCCCCATCCTTATCGAATGGTTTTCGTTGTTCACTTAAAATTCTACGAAACGCATTTCTGGATTCACTAAGTCGTTGGATATTAGATTTATAAACCTTCATACTTATCTTCTTCTATTAATTCTTCTATTTACTCTTCTTCTAGACTCAAGAACTGGTTTTCTTGACCTTCGTCTATTTTCCATAAAGTGAGTTCCTTCCTCCCCTCTATCTTCATGAGACCTATCATAGTGTTCATCACCCTCGATAGCATCAAGATGTTTTTTTATTTCTTTAATATGGTCTGACATACTCATAACTTCTTTTCTGTCATGACCCTCATCTTCACCGTAGTGATAAGTTTCTTCGCCTTCGCTATCTTCTTTAACGAAACCATAACCAAAACCACCTGCTGAAGCATGTTCTTTAACTAACCTCTCAATAATAGAAGTTAATTCACTTTCTGATAATCTAATTTTTTGTGCCATTTTAATTTTTAATTTTATTTTAATGTTATTATATAATAAATATATTAATTTCTAATAAAAATCCTTTAATATATTCTTAATCCTGTTTTTAGTATGACCCTCGGATATATCTTCGGAATCATCAAGTATAGCGTCATCCATGTCTCCAGGCCAAAGTGGGTCAACAGATCCATACATACACCCACTACAATTACCGAGATTGGAACTAACAGTCACATCCGCAGGGATTGGTTGTTGTGTTATTGGGTCTAATGTACTACCATGAAAAAGTGGTATAAAATTTGTTGATGAATTACCTGCGTATTCATGACAACCCTGAGGTATGCCATTTATAGTAATATTACGTACTTCCCCAATGCTCCAGTTTGTGGATATACTAGAAAACAAAGTTCCCGAGTTATCCCATGAGTCATAACCAACCGACCCACTTCCACCTGCACCATTACCATTCCATCCTGGTGCGTCTTCTATAAAAAACCCCACCGTTGGACCTGGTACAGCAGTTAAAGTTGTTGAGGGATCATTGTCATCCACACATTTCCTGAAGATATGATGTCCGGGTGCGGAAGAAGATGAAAATTCTTTTTCCATATCTTTTCTTCTTCTTCTTTCTTTTTCGGGTTTGTCAGAGGGTTTTCCGCCGAACCTTTTCCTTTCTTCCTGTTCTCTCACAACTTTGGATACGACATTAATAATTTGTTTTCCTGATATCTTCATAATATATAAATACTTTGTCCATTCAAAATCTCCAAGTTTTATTAATAGGTAATAAAAAAGACCCCATAAAGAGGTCTTTCAAAATATTGTTCAACTATGTTAGGTTTACCAAGTATGGTAAGTATACCAAAGTACTAAAGCCCAACATAATATTGAGATGATAATTGAATATCCTTGTGGACCATCATCATCATTGTCAAGTATTGCCTTTTTGAATTCATTAGGAGATAGACATTCAGCTTGTACAAATCTAGGAGCTCCACTATATAGTTTTTTGTATTTATCTACCACTTGTTCAGCACTACCACTGAGTTCTTTCTTTACGAAAGATTTAATTTCTTTTTTTGAAGGTTTCTTACCTAATTCTTTCATCGAGGTAGGTTTCTTCATTTTCTTTTTTCCTTTTTCTTCGTTAATAATTCTTTTAACGATGTTCGTGATATCTGATTCTCTTAGTTTTATAATTTTAGCCATAGTTTGTTTTCTATATAAATATAAGTTAAAAACGTTTATTCTATTTCATTAATAATTTTTTTCAACGGATTAATAAAATAATGTAAAAAAAAAGTTTTAATTTCGACCATACCGAGTTTTCTTCTTAGTCTATTTTCCCAAACAGTTGCTGGACAAACCAAAACTGGAGAAAACATAAGATGCATAATCCATATATTAATTGGTAACCATATCCAAAAAGGTTCATTAATAATTAAATAAAAGGGGATAATGAATAAAAAAAGTATAACTATAAAATGTGTACCAACTAGTGAATACAAAAGAAATTTATCCATTATTTTCTAATAAGAGTTCTCCTAAAACCTCAATCTTACCCATTAATTCCTGAAATCCTTTCTGAGTAATATTCATATCTCCCTTAGTGGAAGAATGTAATTTTTCTAGAAGTTTATTGTATTCTTTTTTGGCGTCTTCCATGTTTAACTTTCCTTCAGACGCTTTTTTATAATAAGGTAATTTAACTCTAAAGTGGTTATAAGTTAAAAGAGAAAGACCTCCCTTTTCCTTAGCTGAGTCACTAATCTTTTCAGCTCCACTACCTCTTTTCTCTGCAAACTCTTCCATTTCAGTTTCATCATCCGATCCTTTTTCTTCTTTCACAACTCCTGGTTGTCCTGAACAACACTTACCCCAAGTTTTACAGAACTCAAAACATTCATGTTCCCAAGGTAGAGAGTATTTAGGGTCGCATTTACTACAACAAGTATGTTCTCTCATGTCCTCTTTATGGAAACAAGGGTCCTCTACTCCTAGTGGATTAGGGTCTGTAGGTAATATCCAAGTATCTTCCTTTAATAATAATTTTTTATATTTGTTTAATAAATCTCTCATTTTAACAATTACAACCGTGTATTTGAATTTGTTGTTCCGCTGTTTGTAACCTACAGTATAACATATTACCCCAAAGAGGTCCAGCGTTAGGAATTTGTGAAGTCCACAATTGTTTTCTTTGACAAATATGGTTACAAGGTTGATTTGGGTTATTATTTACGTTTTGAAATGCATTATTGTTTGTCCATGTGTCTGCCCAAGTAGCCCAATCAAAATTAGGAGGAAATGACCCACCAGGGTCACATCCACATGATTTATTACTTGAGTTAATGTCATCACTACCGTTACCATTTGGGTTGGAGGTCATACCTGCAATTTTATAAGTTTCCGGATTATTACCAAAAGTAACTATTTCATGCATATCTTGTAATGTTACTGGTACACCATCTAAAGTTGCACATTTTGAAGAATCTGTATTTACTGGTGGTCCTGGTAAACAAGGTTTAGCCGTTACCATCATACACACTGGTAAAGATTGTTCTCGTAACAGTTGTTTAATTCTTTCTTTCATTAGAATAGTCGTTTGATTCTTTGGATTTCTTCACTAATTGGCATTGGTTTTTTCATTTGTTTATTTTTCTTGCCTTTTGACTTATTCTTTAGTTTGACTGGATTTGTGTTTCCTTTTCCATGATCTGGTACTTCTGGTAACGCACCGTCAGGTCCTCCAGAAAAATCATCAGGATTTGGTCCACTACATAAACTATCATCACAAAATTGAGAATCTCCCATACCTGTCATTAGATAAGTGTCAGTAACGTTTATTCCATTTGGTCCTTGTAATAAAACTCCTTGAGCATTATGTCCATAATAATCAGAACCATGGTCACAACAAACTGGTCCTTGTTGAACCAATACAGCTGTTGCCATGTTTAGTTGATTTGCATGATTAGTTGAAATTTGACCATTAGCCGTTTGTGATTGATCTTTACCACCTCCAAATTGTTCTTTCAATAGAGTATAACTTTCTTTAATTCGTCGTTTTTTATCCTTACCTTTTTTACCACCATATGGTTTTTTATCGAAAACAGGTTTTCCTGGTCCTGACATTCCTCCCGTACCTGGTTCTGGTGCAGGTGCTTCCCATTCTTGACAACATGAACAATGCATATTAACATAATCAGGAGTTTCACATAAATTACAAATAGTATCTTGGAAATCTTGTGGTAAGATTTCAAAAGTTTCACAATCAGAGTCACCCCAATTAGGAATACCATCTCCATCAACATCGGTTGTTTCAGTTGTTCCTGTAGTTCCTGTAGTTCCACTTGTAGAACCACTTGTAGATCCTGATGTAGTTCCTGATACTCCTCCACTACTGTAAATCTCTGCTAAATTAGAACAATGGTCTGTTGCTTGGGTTGGATTTGAAAACCAAAAATTTGGTCCACCCATTCCCATTGAGGTATTTGCTCCCCAATTTGACCCCGCACCAAACCAAGGTATATTAGTTTCAGATATACTCATCCCATCCTCACACGCATTTGAAACATTCCATGGATTTGGTAGTCCTTCAACTGCCCAAATTTGGGAATTACTTTCATACATTGGGTAATTGTATCCATCAATCTCACTTACCATAATATTTTGGAGACTACAAAAAGAAGTGTCAACAGTTACAGCATAAGCTGAACCTGTTTGTATTTGAGCGTTTGGACCACTATACTCCACCAGACATCCAAACATAGTAACAGTGGATTCTTGTTCTTTTATAACACGTGTGGTTCTACCTAGAATCCTATCGTAGTTACTTCTAGAGACATTCATTTGTTCTGTTAAACTTCTTAATTTTCTTTCCATTCTAATCTAGTTTTATCTTATTAACAACATTCAGCTATTATCGCCTGTATTGCGGCTATCTTAGCAGTTAACATTGCTTGCCATTGTGGGTGAGTCCCTGCTGCTTGTTTTTGTGCTAAATTATCTTGATTTATTTGTAATCTCTTATTTAAGAATTCACATGCTCTTGGATGGTTAAAATACTTGCCATGAAACATAGGAATCCAGTTATTTACCAACTGCTGGATAAATTGTTGTGGTGCAGTTTGTAAGTGAGGAGTCATTGTATTTTGGAATGTAACTAAGTCACAAGGTACATAAGGACATCCATCTGGATTTGGAATTACCTCATAACCTGCCATAGGATTTGTAGAAGGTGATGTACTTAACACAACAAAAGGGTCTTGTTGTGAAGATAGTGATACACCACTATTAGGTTGATTTGGATTAAGTACACTAATTACATCGCCTGCACTAAGTCCAGCGCCACTAACACCGTCAACATGAACCTGATGACCCTGAGGACTATTACAGTTGGTTCCATCCCACATACTACATGGACAATAAAAAACGTTTATATTAGCCGTTTGTTCTTTTAATAGAGACTTAAAATAATCTCTAGATTCATTCATTATTCTTACGTTATTTTTATAAGTTCTTTTCATAATATTAAATTGTTTTATTATAAATACCATAAAATTAAGAAAAGGGGCTGGGGGTCGGGGGAAACGAGACCGAAGGTCCGGACGACAGTCCGGGTCCGGTTTCCGGCGGTCAATTTTTTATAGAAACTATTTTGTTAACTAAATAATAATGCGTATCTTTGTGATAAGAAAAAATAAAAGGATGAAATTAATAAGAGAATTTACATGTTCAATGACAGGAACTAACTGTGTAATCGTTTTAGACCAAACGGGACAAGAGTTATGTTTTGACAAATGGGAATGGGAAGATATTAAAAAAAATAAAAAATGGAAGTAATAATATTAATAGCAGTAATCATAGGGATATATTTCTTAGGGAAGTATGCAATCGAAGAAGGACAAAGAGTAGAACAAAATAACGAACTTATGAGAAACATAAGAAAAATGGACAAGCAGGATATTATGGATAAAAGAAAAGAAATTATATACGAAAGAAACCCTGATACCGATACAATAAGATCCCGTAACATTGGAGACTACAAAAACACAGTGGTCAACAGTGGAAGAGAATGGGACCATATGGATGATGGAGTATGTGAAGGAGAGTATGACCATGATGCAGTAAGAGGTGAAAATTAAAAAGATAAAACTTAACAAAGAAAACAGAATGTTACGTTTTGGATTTGGTAAACATAACAACAAACCGTTTATAAGATTGGACCTTTGGTGGTTCGGTCTAAGAATTACAAAATAAATAATAATGAGAATCTCAATTGAAACCCTAGAGAAAATAGCAAACGACTGTGGTACATTTGAAATAGGAGATGGATACACATATGGACAACTAAGTTTAAGATTTGGTTATTGGAGAAAGGTAGATTTAGAAAAACTAGAATCTTTAATCCCACAACACTTAGAAGTAAAATTAAACCTAGTAGATGAAGATGATGATTGTGGAGAACTATACAATTACATTATAACACCACGGGGTGTAGCGTAGCCCGGTTATCGCGCCACGTTTGGGACGTGGAGGCCGCAGGTTCGAATCCTGCCACCCCGACTTACTTCCATGGTAACATAGTCATTCCGATCCAATTGAGTAATAACTCTAGTAGAATAAAAATAATTAAACAAGGTCCTAATTGCCATGCCCACCATTTCCAT
>TARA_R110002012_G_scaffold51174_10_pt1 | contig 22202 bp, 11 predicted proteins | sample TARA_R110002012 | Tara Oceans TARA_R110002012 (sample SAMEA4396515) | marine metagenome | biome: Westerlies Biome; feature: [DCM] deep chlorophyll maximum layer (ENVO:01000326); material: water (ENVO:00002006), including particulate matter (ENVO:01000060) such as... | depth 40 m | reverse complement strand
TTGGATGATATCGACGGCGACGAAAAGCCTGACCTGATCTACACCAATCGACAGGCTGAAGGGAAAGGAACGCTGAGCATCAGACTTAATCAGACGGAAGCGCCACAACCCGAAATCAATGTTTACAATGGTGCCGACGATACAAAGCCGTCTATTGCAGACGCACAGTCCACCGCTATCAACTTTGGCAGTGCGCTACAGGGAAACAATATCACCCGAACGTTCGCTATCAAGAATACCGGAACAAGCTCACTCACTGTCAGCAGCATTACTGTTTCCGGCACAGCCTTCAGCGTGAACAGTTCAATTACCTCCATTGCAGTGGGTGCCACCCAAACGTTCACTGTTCAGTTGTCTGGCGCAAACGCCGGAACCTTCAGCGCCACCGTCACTATCAACAACAATGACGCTGACGAAAATCCATTTACATTTCCCGTAACAGGCACTATCCTGGCGCCAGAAATCAATGTGTACAACGGGGCTACGGACGCTTCTCCTGCGATCACTGATGCACAAGTCGCCGTCATCAACTTTGGCAGTGACGTACAGGGCAACAACATCACAAGGACTTTTGCCATCAAAAATACCGGAACGAGCGTACTCAATGTCAGCAGCATTACTGTCTCCGGCACGGCCTACGCTGTCAGCAGTGGGATCACCACAGTGGCTGTAAGTGCTACGCAGACCTTTACTGTGACTCTTTCCGGTACGAACACAGGCACATTCAATGAAACAGTGACTATTGCCAGTAACGATGCCGACGAAAACCCCTTTACATTCCCTGTAAGGGGCACCATCACCTTTCCCGAAATCAATGTTTACAATGGCGCCACGGACGCCTCCCCTGTAATCACTGATGCACAAGTAGCCGTCATCAACTTTGGCAGTGCGGTACAGGGCAACAACATCACCAGAACCTTTGCGATTAAAAATACTGGGACGAGTGTACTCAATGTCAGCAGCATTACCGTCTCCGGTACGGCCTACGCTGTCAGCAGTGCCATCACCACAGTGGCCGTGAACGCTACCCAGACCTTCACTGTGACTCTTTCTGGCTCCAACACAGGCACATTCAATGAAACAGTGACTATTGCCAGTGACGACGCAGACGAAAACCCTTTCACCTTTCCTGTAAGAGGCACCATCACCTTTCCCGAAATCAACGTTTACGACGGTGCCACGGATGCCTCTCCTGTAATCACCGATGCACAAGTCACGTCTATCAACTTTGGCAGTGCGCTACAGGGAAACAATATTACAAGGACTTTCGCTATCAAGAATACCGGGACGAGCGTGCTCAATGTCAGCAGCGTTACTGTTTCGGGCACTGCCTACAGTGTGGTCAGCGTCATCGCATCTGTTGCCGTGAATGCTACGCAAACTTTTACCCTGACCCTGTCGGGCACCAACCCAGGCAGCTTCAGTGAAACAGTGACTATTGCTAGTAACGACGCAGACGAAAACCCGTTCACCTTCCCGGTAACAGGCACAATCACCGCCCCTGAAATTAACGTCTACAACGGCCCTAACGACGCCTCGCCAGCGATCATCGATGCACAAATCACACCGATCAGTTTTGGTGGCGCACTGCAAGGAAACGACATTACAAAGACGTTTGCCGTTAAAAACTCCGGGACGAGCACGCTAACTATCAGCAGTATAATTGTCACAGGGTCGGACTATACTGTCAACAGTTCAATCGGAGCGTTGAGTGCCGGCACTACTCAAACTTTTACAATTACCTTATCAGGGACAATTACAGGCACCTTTGATGCGACGGTCACAATTTCGAGCGACGATACCGACGAAAATCCTTTTACGTTCTCCATCACGGGCGGTATATCTGAGCCAGAGCTAGACGTTTTCTATGGAAGTAGCAATGCTGGTATTCCCATCATGGACGGGCAGTTGTCAGCTATCGATTTAGGATCCGTTCTGCAGGGAAATGATATTACACAAACATTTGCTATAGAAAACACCGGGTCATTGCCTCTGGAGGTAAGCGGCATTAGTGTTTCGGGCACAGACTTTATCGTTACCAGTTCAATCTCGACAGTTGCGGTCGGCATCACAGAGACATTTACTATCACCCTTTCTGGCGCAACCATGGGCACCTTTAATGCTACCGTGACCATCACCAGCAACGACACCAATGAAAACCCATTCACCTTCCCGGTAACAGGTACCATCACCTTGCCTGAAATCGATGTGTACGACGGTGCCACTGATGCCTCACCGGAGATTACCGATGCGCAAGTGACTGCAATCAACTTTGGTAGTGCAGTACAAGGGAACGACATCATAAGAACCTTTGCCATTAAGAATTCGGGGACGAGCGTACTCAATGTCAGCGGCGTCACCGTTTCAGGCACCGACTACAGCGTAAACAGCGCCATCTCGGCGGTCGCTGCGAATGCAACGGAAACCTTCACTGTCAGCCTTTCAGGTACCAACACAGGCGACTTCAGTGCTACCGTAACCATCACAAGCGACGATGCTGATGAAGGCGATTTCACGTTCCCCGTGACTGGCACAATCACCTTCCCTGAGATCAACGTCTTCGATGGCGCCACGGACGTCTCGCCAGCAATTACCGATGCGCAAGTGACTGCAATCAACTTTGGTAGTGCGGTACAAGGAAGCGAGATCATAAGAACATTTGCAATAAAGAATTCGGGGACGAGCGTACTCAATGTCAGCAGCATTACCGTTTCCGGCGCAGCCTTCAGCGTTGCCAGTTCCATTACGACTATTGCAGGCGGCGGAACCCAAACTTTCAGTATTACACTGTCAGGCGTAAATACTGGTAATTTCAACGCCACGGTTACGATCATTAGCGACGACGCTAATGAAAACCCGTTCACCTTTCCGGTGACTGGCACAATCACCTTCCCTGAGATCAACGTCTTCGATGGTGCCACAGACGTCTCACCAGCAATTACCGATGCACAAGTGACCGCCATCAACTTTGGTAGTGCGGTACAAGGAAGCGAGATCATAAGAACCTTTGCCATTAAGAATTCGGGAACGAGCGTACTTAATGTCAGCGGCGTCACCGTTTCAGGCACCGACTACAGCGTAAACAGCACCATCTCAACGGTTGCTGCGAATGCAACGGAAACCTTCACTGTCAGCCTCTCAGGCGCCAACACAGGCAACTTCAGTGCCACCGTAACCATCACAAGCGACGATGCAGATGAAAATCCCTTTACCTTTCCGATAACTGGCACCATCACCTACCCGGAAATAAACGTGTTTGCTGGTAATGACAACACGGCGTCAGCTATTTCCGATGACCAAACAGAACCAATTAGTTTTGAACCCACCGTTAAAGGGATTGACGTGTCCAGAACTTTCACTATTGAGAATACCGGCACCAGTGCTCTTAACATAAGTAGTGTGACTGTTTCCGGGTCAGATTTCAGTGTTTCAAGTGCCATTACTTCCGTCGCAACAAATGCATCAGCCAACTTTAGCATAACCCTTTCAGGGGCAAATGCGGGCACCTTCAATGCCACAGTCACGATTGCGTCTGACGATGCGGATGAAAATCCATTCACCTTCCCCATCACCGGAACGGTCACATATCCTGAGATCAATGTCTTCGCCGGCACGGACAATTCGGCCACCATGATCACAGATGGTCAAACCTCTGCTGTAGAGTTTGGTAGTGCAGTGCAGGGCAATCCGATTACCCGTACTTTTGCCATACAAAATGCCGGCACCAGTGTACTCACCGTTAGCGGTATAAACTTGTCCGGTACTGATTTCAGCGTTTCCAATACCGTTACCAGCGTTGCTGCTGGCGCTACGGAGACATTCACCGTCACACTGTCGGGGGACAACACCGGAAACTTTAGCGCCGATGTGACCATCGGCAGCGACAATAGTGGCGACAATTCATTTACCTTCCCGATTACTGGCTCTATCACCTATCCCAACATTGAAGTGTTTGCCGGAGAGGACAATTCGGCAGAAGCAATATCTGATGAACAAGCCACTCCGGTTAGCTTCGGAAGTGCTGTGCAGGGAAATAATATCGCCAGAACGTTTGCCATTGAAAATACAGGTACCAGTACACTAACCATCAGCGAGGTCACCGTTTCAGGTACTGGTTACAGCGTGACCAATGCTATTACTGCTATTGCCGCTGGAGCTACCGAGACGTTCACCGTTATGCTTTCGGGAACGGATACCGGCACTTTTGATGGGGTCGTAACGATTACAAGCGATGATGCAGATGAAAGCCCGTTCACTTTCCCGGTAAGCGGAACTATCACCTTCCCTGAAATCAACGTCTTTGCAGGGACGGGCAACACAGCTCCTGCTATTCTCAACGGTCAGTCGACGCCTGTAGACTTCGGCAGCGGAGCAGAGGGGAGCGAGATTTCTCAGGCTTTTGCCATTGAAAATACCGGCACCAGCAACCTCAACATCAGCGCCATTACCGTCGACGGCACAGATTTCAGTGTCAGCAGCACCATCGCCAGTATCTCACCAGGAAATACCGAAATATTTACAGTGACCCTTTCGGGCACCAATGCAGGCTTGTTCAATGCCTCTGTTACTATCATCAGCGACGACCTGGATGAAAGCTCTTTTACATTCCCCATAACCGGCGAAATATTATCTGGAGTGCCGCTGGTGCCCGAAATAGAAATATTTGTGGGAAGCAGCGACACCGGCACAAGCATAACTGATGGACAATCCACCGCTATTGAAATGGGAATTACCGAACAAGGTGTCGACCTATCAGCGGTCTTTACGATCAAAAACACAGGAAATTCTGCGCTCGAAATCACGGGCATCACCTCCTCAAGTGAAGTATTCAGTATTTCTTCATCTGTAACTAGCATACTGCCTGGAACAACCGGGCAGTTTACGGTGGTAATGGACGCCTCGGCGGGGGGAAATTTCACTACAACTATTTCCATCACCAGCAATGATGAAGACGAAGCAGCTTTTGAGTTCTCGATCAATGGAAAAGTTGAATTTGAAGAGATGCAGGTAATAGAGGAAAGCAACAACAAGCTGATCACTTCCAACACGACAGTAAACCTGGGTACCACTCAGTTTGGAGATCCTATTTCCAAAGTATTTTTTATCACCAACCCGTCAGAAAGTGAAACCTTGATTATTCACTCCGTTGAAATCACGGGTGACGAATTTGAGGTGGCGCAGGTGCCAGAAACCGTTGAGATTGGCGAAACAGGCCTGCTTGAGGTGGTGCTTCGGGCAACTGCCGAGGGAAGGTTTTCGGGTACGGTGACAATCAAAAGCAACTTCGCAGATTTCGTTTTTGACGTGTCGGGTGAGGTTGGACCGAGAAACAAAACCATTCATGTCTTTAACGTGCTTACCCCCAATGGCGATGGAAAACATGACTTCCTGAAGATTGAGCGAATTACCGAATACGCAAATAATTCAGTATCCATTTTCACCAAGGCAGGTAAACTAGTGTATCAGGCTGACAGGTATGACAACATAGACATCAAATTTGAAGGCAATGGAAATGTTGGCAGCAACCAGGCCCTGGATGCTGGCACTTATTATTACCTGATCAAACTGGAGCGTGGTAAAAATGAATCCGGGTTCATTCAGCTACTAAGAGATTAAATATGAACAGATACTTCTACTTATTTTTAATCTTACTTGTAGCGGGGCGTTGTTTTGGACAGAATGTTGTACCGTATAGCCTGTATCTGATGAATCAATCGGCTCTGAACCCCGCTTATATTGGCGTGAACAACCTGGCCAATGTTACAGCGGTGTCGAGGAAACAATGGCTTGGTATCGATGGGTCTCCCCTCACCACTACGTTAATGGGATCGAGCACCATTTCCATGCATAGTGCCGCCGGCTTGCGGCTGATGAGTGATAGTTATGGTATTAATACCGACACTGAAGTGATCGCCAACTATGCCTATCATATCAATTTCGACGATGACCATAACCTCTCGTTTGGTCTTCAGGGTGGTTTCCTTTCCTCCACCATTAACTATTCTAAGTTAGATGTCGACGTCTTTGACGACCCGTCGGTAGGCACTGGCAAGCAGTCAGAGTTTACGCCAAGTTTTGGCTTTGGTGCCATGTACAAGTCAGACTTCTTCTATCTGGGCGTGGCTGTTCCTCAGGTAACTAACTCTAATCTGCAAACCAACGGCGTCCAAACACGGAACCTGTATCAAAGTTATAACGTAACCGGCGGGTTCATCATCACCACTGTCCGAACCGTAAAAATTAAACCCTCTTTTCTGGTCAGCTATTCTCACAACGACCTCCTGGTGGATTTGAACGGCCAGGTGCTCATCGACGAAAAGATATGGCTGGGTGCCTCCATCAGAAACTTTGGTGCTGGTGGAGTGAATATCCTATTCACAGAAAACAATATGTTTCACTTTGGCTACTCCTTCCAATTTCCGTTCAACGAACTGGCTACTGTAGGGTATGGAACACATGAAGTGATTATCTCTGCTGACCTCAAGCTTGGCAAAAGACATGACCTTTCCGGTCGGTATTTCTGATTAATGGATGTGTTGGCTGTTGTGCCAAAACCATGTAGAAGAACCGAACGTCGTCCGTTTGTCCACCAGGACTGGCGCCAAGCCAAATTCAGTTTTATAGTTTCGGAGCAATCGAAAAATCTCCTTGTCATGCAAATTTGTATGCTATCGTGCACCTGAGACATAATGGCTTTCTAGTCAATTAGCTTTACTTTTAGTGTCCGCCCGTCATCTGGCGACGCCGATGTTTAACCAAAAAAGAAATTCAGGACAAGACAAATAGAGACATGGACGAAACTGATCCCCGAACGCTGCCTATCTTCAAAAAAGGACAAGAAATACTCGAAACGGTCCGACTTATCGGAAATCTGATTCCTGAGGACAACGAGGTGTTGCAGGACATCAAGGGCCATATGCTGTCGGATGCGGCTTTGCTCACAGTGAAAGTAGCTGGGGCGGAAGCAGGCGACCTTTACGACATCAGAATGGAAGCAGCGGCCATTATCCGAAAAGCAGCCAGAGACTTAATGGTGCAAAACCACAGTCTCGACATGTATGGGTTCAAAGAAGTGCGGTATTACCAACTGGTGCGGGACCTGATTGAAGAATACCGGCTGCTTTTCATCGATTGGGTTGCCGGGTTTGACACCAGCAATTATATCATCGACCAATGGGGCTTGTTCAATCCTCCCGGGAAGGGGCCTTTTGACGAAGATGATGATTAATCGCTACTGCTGGTTCTTTCATTCTTATATCCTCAAAAAAAGACGCTCCAAACCAATAGCCATCACCATGGCGTAATCCCGAATAATCAATTAAATTGAGAGGATAAACCTAAACCCATGAAACGACTACCCCTCATTTTTCTGGCAGGAATTCTCCTCACCTGCCAGCCCCTCCAGGATCCGGCTTCCTCTGCGCTTACTATTGGCATCCCGAAGGCTGCCGGGTTCTCCCCCACCCGCCTGGCCAGGATCGACACCTCTCTGCAAGAATGGGTAGACAAAGGCTGGATAAATGGTGCCGTTGGCTTGATCGCACGAAATGGCAAAATTGTTTACTTTAAGGGCGTTGGCTACGACGATCTCGAAACTAAAGAGGCGTTGGATAGAGAAGGCATTTTCAGAATTGCCTCGCAAACGAAAGCTATCACAAGTGTGGCTGCCATGATGCTGTACGAGGAAGGAAAATTTCTGCTGGATGACCCGGTGGCGAACTACATTTCCTCCTTCAAAAACGCTCAGGTTTTGGACACGTTCAGCCCGGAAGACACCACTTACACCACCGTTCCGGCGAACAGGGCGATTACCATACGAGACCTGCTTACACACACCTCCGGTATAGACTATGCACAAATAGGCAGCCAGGAGGCGCAGGCAATTTACGCTAAAAACAATATCACTGCCGGGTTGGATGTATACGAGGGAACCCTGGGCGACGCAATGGTCAGGTTGGGAAGCCTGCCTCTCACACATCAGCCCGGTGAGCGATGGACATATGGGCTCAATACCGACTTAATAGGCCGCCTTGTCGAGATCTGGTCAGGGATGACGTTGGAAGAATTCTTCAACGCCCGCATTTTCAAACCACTGGGCATGGAAGACACCTATTTCAATATCCCGGAAGCAAAGGCTGACCGTTTGGTGAACTTCTTTTTGGAGGACTCCACCGGTTTGAAAAAAAGTGAAAACGCCCTGGGTGGTGATATGAACTTCCCCCTTCGGAAAAAAAGCTATTTCTCCGGTGGCGGTGGATTGTCGTCCACCATTTACGATTACGCTATTTTTCTTCAGATGCTATTGAATGGTGGGGAGTATGATGGAGTGCGCCTGCTGTCACGTAACACGGTGCGGATGATGACCATGAACCAAATTGGTGACCTGAAATTTGGGGTGAACAAATTCGGATTAGGATTCGAGGTCGTTTCAGCAGCAGGAAGTGGCAAATTCCCCTCCAATGAGGGCACCTACAGTTGGGGTGGTGCATTCTCCACCAGTTATTGGGTTGACCCCAAAGAAAAAATGGTGATCCTTTTCTATCAGCAAATGTGGGGTTCTCATACCAACACGACTGGCAACACCTTTAAAGTGCTGGCCTACCAGGCACTGGTTGACTGACAAGAATAAGGGAATATGCGATCGTGGAGAGAGCTCCTTTGACAAAAGGTCATAAAAAAGACTTATTGACCGCAAATTTGTTATCTTCACATACCGGCGAATTTTTATACGTCACTACTGCTCTAGAGTTTAATATTTCAGTATTGATCAAGTTTTTGATTATTTGAAGGAAATGTAACTCTCAAAAGGCTGAAGATGGCTGAAATAAAAGTGCTTGTTGTCGATAGTTTCGAACTTGCCAGGTATGGGCTCAGGGAAATCCTCCAATCCGATCCAGATTTTAACTGTCTCGCTACTTTGTCCAGTGGAAAAGAAGCGCTCGTTTTTTGCGAGACGCACCAGGTCGACGTTATTCTTATTGACATCGCCCCACCCCAGGTTGACGGTATAGAAATAACCAGAGAGATTTTAGGCCATGGAAGGTCAGAGAAAGTAATAGGGCTCATCTCCAATCACAAACTTGAATACTTGCAGGGCATGATTCGTGCGGGAGCCAACGGCTACCTTCTTAAAACTGCCCACAAAGACCAAATCGGAGATGCTATTCACAAAGTGCACCGGGGTGAAGTTTACTTTTGCGAAGACGTACAAAAAGACCTGGCAGAAATCATCCGGAGGCACTTACACTTTTCTCCCAACGGTGAGCTACTGAAAGATCTAACCCGGCAGGAAAAAAAGGTTTTGAAGTACGTATCACGTGATTTCACCAACAAGGAAATTGCTCAAGAACTTTTCATAAGTCCCAGAACTGTAGAAACCCACAAGCGTAATTTGATCAGCAAGTTGGGCTTAAAAGACGCCAGAGACCTGCGTCGCTATTCATTGAGAGTAGCCCAAGAGCAACAAAACTCGTAGAAAACACGCATAAAACGCTTACGTGTCTTCACTTAAATTGTACTTATATAAGATTTTTTTTAAAACAATTGTCTTAGTTTTTAGTTGGCAGTAATTTTTATCCTTACTTCTGTGAATGACTAAGCCCCGGTAACCTATGAGCTACTCGCATCTGGTGACAAAACTGCAACCTGGCTTCTCGCTCGATGACATGGAAGCGCTTCAGGCATTTCATAGCTTTTACCTAAAATATCAAACCCAGGTAACACAGGATTTACGGCATACCCTGTCACACCACCCCATCTTCGGGCCAATTTTAAAAAACCAGGATCTTGACACCCAGCTAAAAGAGGAACGGCTATCCAGCGAACTACAGGAGAGTGCCATTATGAAAGGTGAGTGGGAGCCCTATACCCGCCACCTCATGAGGCAGGGGACAGCTTATGGTCAAATGGGACTTGAGTTTCATGATTGGTATAGTGTAGTCAAACTCTTCAGAGAAAAACTGCAACCGTACCTGGTTGAGGAGTATCACGGTAATGTGGATCATCTATTAAGAGTATGGAACGGCGCTGACAAACTCCTGGATTATACCATGTCGTCGATAGCTGCCGCTTATATGGGAGCCAAGAACAATCGGATATTAGAAGAAAAAACCAGGGCTCAGACGGCGCTTGAGGAATTACAATCGATACAAGAACGGTTCCGGCTTGCCATTGAAGGTTCAAGTGCAGGTATTTGGGATTGGGACATCCGCACCAACGAAGTGTTTTATGCACCCAGGTTTAAAGCGCTGCTGGGCTACGAAGAGCATGAATTTGCCGATCAATTTGATTCCTTTGCAAATGCTCTTCACCCGAGAGACAAAAAATACGTTTTTGAGAAAATAAATGCCACACTGGAAAATGATGTTCCTTATGATGTAATCTACCGCCTTAAGACGAAAAAGCGTGGATACCGCTGGTTTCTCACAAGAGGTAAAGTACTCCGGGACGAACTGGGAATTGCCTACCGAATGGCTGGATCCATTTCGGACATCACAAATGCTAAAAAAGCGGAAGAGGAAGTCAAAAAGCTAAATGCTACGCTGGAGCAAAAAGTGAAGGAAAGAACCACCGATCTACAGGAGACCAACAAAGAACTTGAGAGTTTCAGCTATACCGTTTCACATGACCTTCGGGCGCCGCTCCGAGCGATAGATGGCTTTTCCAAAGTTTTGGTTTCCAGCCTCGGCGGAAAAATAGAACCCGATGCATTGCACTACCTTGAAGTCATCATTGAGAATGTAGGAAAAATGGGGCACCTGATTGATGACCTTCTCGCATTTTCAAGAATGAGCAGGCGAGAAAAAAGAGAGGTTACTTTTGACACATGTCAGCTTGTTAATGAAGTTTTCAACGACCTCATGCAGATAGAAGACGGGAAAAAAACCACGCTAAAACTAGACAAGCACCTTCCTCCAATGTTTGCAGACAGGGAAATGATGAAGCATGTGTTTGCTAATTTACTAGGCAACGCCATTAAGTTTAGCGGATCCCGCCAAAAACCACTGGTTGAAGTCGGCTACCAAACAAGTCAGTATGAACTAGTCTACTTTGTTCGGGACAACGGCGTAGGTTTTGATATGAAATATGCAAAAAAGCTATTTGGTATCTTCCAGCGCCTTCACAGCGAAGATGAATTTGAAGGTACTGGCGTAGGGCTTGCCATCGTGCAACGCATCATTCACCGACACGGAGGAAAGATTTGGGTCGATTCAGAAGAAGAAAAGGGGGCCACGTTTTATTTTTCGCTTTCCACAAATGAAAAACAAAATGACAAAGGATAATATTGTTGAAATCCTGCTCGTTGAAGACAACAAGCACGACGCCGAACTGGCGATACTGGCGCTCAAGGAAGCCAAGCTTTTTAACAACGTAGTTTGGCTGAAAGACGGAAAGGAAGCTCTCGACTTCCTGTTTGGTGATGGGCAATTCAAAGGACGAGACATCAACCATCACCCAAAGGTAATTCTTCTTGACCTGAAGATGCCTAAGGTAGACGGCTTAGAGGTACTGCGTGAAATAAGGGCACATAAAAACACAAGAAAAATTCCGGTGGTAATTCTTACGTCTTCGAGAGAAGACCAGGATATCGTTATAAGCTACGAGCTTGGAGTCAATAGCTTTATTGTGAAGCCTGTCGATTTTGATCAATTCACCAGGTGTGTAAAAGAAATTGGTTACTATTGGGCGCTCATCAACCAGTATTCTGGATAGTATATCTGGAAAAAAATATTGATAATGAATCAGATCCGCAGGGTACGGTATGCAACACAAACCTTTAAAAGTACTTATTGTCGAGGATTTCAGCAGCGATGCGGAGCTAGTCAAACTGAGCCTCACGAATTTCGACTTCCAGTGCCACTTTGAGGTCTGCGCCTCAAAAAGGCAGTATTCGAAATTGATTGTGGATTTCAAGCCAGACATAGTTTTATCCGATTTTAATCTACCCGGATTTAATGGATTGACTGCACTTTCTCAATTACGGGAACATGATGAATTGACTCCATTTATCTTTGTAACAGGCACCCTCACTGAAGACAACGCTGTGGAAGCCATGCGCCAGGGGGTAACTGATTTTATTCTCAAAAAAGATCTTGGCCATTTGCCCGCCGCTGTGCTTCGGGCGATGCGTGAAAAAAAACACAAGATGGACAAGCAGGAAGTGTTGAACCGCCTGGAAGCAAGTGAAAAGCGTTTTGCAGCACTTGTTCAGGAAGGATCCGACCTCATAGGTGTACTCGATATCGAAGCCAACTACCTGTTTGTCAGCAAGTCGTCCGAAAGAGTTTTGGGGATAAAACCAGATGTCTTTATTGGAAAAAGTGCATTTGATTTTATCCACCCCGACGACGAAGCCTGGGTTCGCCAAAAATTCAGCACGCTAACAGCAAATAAACGGGTGCTGATTGGGCCTTTTCGTTTCAAAAATAGCAAGGGTGATTGGCGGTGGATCGAAACTATCGCCACCAACACCTTAGAAGATACAGCAATCAAGGGCATCATCGTGAACTCCAGGGATATCACAGATAAGATTCACCGGGAAGAAGCGCTTAAGCTAAGCAATGAAAGGTACCGCCTGGCATCGCTGGCCACCAAGGACATCATTTACGATTGGGAGCTGGATAGTAACCACGTCACCAGAATGGGGGACGGCATCAACAGGTTGTTTGGCTATACACAAAACGACCTGCAATCCGACGCCAGGTTTTGGGAGCAGCACGTGCACCCCGACGATAAAGATCTAGCATATAAAAAGCTGCAAACTGCCCTTGGCACACCTTCAGAGCGCTATTGTGAACATGAATATCGCTTTCAGAAAGCCGATGGAAGCTTCGCATGGGTGTACGACAAAGGTTATATTATCAGGGATAAGACTGGCAAGGCGATCCGGCTGGTCGGCGCCCTCAGGGATGTGACGGAGCAAAAAAACCAGTTGGCCCAACAGGAGCTTGTTGCTTTCCTACGAAGAGAAATTGGCACCCCAGGCCCGTTTAAGCAAGCGGCCATCAATCTGCTTAAGCTTATTACCGACTACGCTGGCGTAGAGGTCGGCGAATTATGGTTGACCGCAGTCGATGACACACAGCTAAATCTGGTGGCTCACTTTGGACGATCAAAGAAATCCGAAGCGCTGTACCCAATAGCTCATCAAAATCACTTTTTTGAACGGGGAAAGGGCCTTCCCGGCAAAGTATGGGTCGGTAAAAAAATTGTAGTTTGGCGAAACCTGGACTCGAACACTGATTTTCAACGACGAAAAGAAGCAACAGAAGCCGGGCTATCTATTGCCTACGGAGCACCTATTCTTTACGGTCAAAAAGTAATTGGCGTTTTTGTATTTTTCGATCAGCGTGAGCATCATAGTTTTACAGATCTGTCCAATGTGCTATCGGCCATTGGAACACAACTGGGCCCCGATATTCAAAGAAAGAAGTTGGAAGAAGAACTCAATAGCTTTTTTGATCTGTCGACCGACATTTTGGCAATAGCAGGGACAGATGGTTTCTACAAAAAAGTAAACCCGGCATTTTCCAGAATACTTGGCTACTCTCAGGAAGAAATTTTGAAGATACCTTATCTGAAATTTATTCATCCTGAAGACAGAAAAAAAACCGTTTCTGAATTGACAACCCTTGAATCGGGCATGTCAACTCACAATTTTGAAATCAGGTATACCACTAAAGACAATAAAGAAATTTGGCTTTCGTGGTCGTCAACTCCCCTTCCTGAGCAAAATCTTATGTACGCAGTGGGCAAGGACGTTACTGAAAAAAAGAAGACCGAAAAGGCCTTGCAAGAATCTCTTGGTCAACTCAAGACAGCGCCACAAATTGCTAAACTCGGCTACTGGACACATGACTTCAAAACTAATGAGCCAAAGTGGGCAGAGGAAATGTTTATGATCTGGGAGCAGAATCCTGCAAAATGGAAGCCCACATTCGAGAACCTGAAAAAGACCGTACATCGTGAGGACCAAAAGAAGCTACTTGGGCTTAATTTGACAAAACTGGAAGGTCTTCAAAGAAATAGCAAAGAGTACCGGATTGAAACCCCCTCGGGGGAAATAAAATGGATTTCCGAAATCATTACTGTTTATAACGACGAAAACGGGCAGCCGGAAAGAATGGATGGTGTGGCCCAGGATATTACCGAAAGAAAGAAATTAGAGCTTCTATATCGGGAAATTGGGCAGCTGGCAAAAGTAGGTGCCTGGGAACTTGATTTAGTGAAACAAAATCTCTTTTGGTCGTCGATCACGAAAGAAATTCATGAAGTGGCCTACGATTTTACACCCGAGCTGGATAGGGCCATCGATTTTTACAAGGCCGGAAAAAGCAGGGATACTATTACCAGACAAGTAAATATGGCCATAGAGAGCGGAATGGCTTTTGATGTTGAACTCCAGATTGTCACTGCCAAAGGCAATGAGAGGTGGATCAGAACAACAGGAAAACCCGAATTTATCAACAACAAGTGTGTGAGACTTGTAGGAAGCTTTCAGGACATCCACGCCCGAAAAGTAGCTGAAGAAGAACGTAAGGAAATATTGGAGAGTATCACGGATGGTTTTTTTGCTGTTGACAAAACATGGAAGGTTATCTTCTGGAATACGGCAGCTTCCCAAATGCTTGGTGTATCAAAGGCAGAAGAAATTGTGGGCCAGGAATTGTGGGCCGAGGTGCCCATTCTGAAGAAGTCGAAATTTTACCCACAGGCACACCATGCGCTTGAAAGACAGCAGCCTTTTGTTGCTGTAGAAGAGTTTAAGGTACGAAAACGCTGGTTCGAAATTTCACTTTTCCCCAAATCCGGCGGATTGTCAGTCTATTTCAAAGACATAACTAAAGAAACTGAACAGCAGCAGCAAATCCTTGAAATCAAGAACAATCTGGACGCCACCATCAACAGTACCAATGACCTGATCTTTTCTATAGATCGTAATATGCGCCTCATATCGGCCAACAGAGCATTTCGTGATCGCCTAAGAACAGACCTGAACGTAGAACTGAAAGAAGGGCAGCCAATTGAGGCACCAGATGCAGGAGGAGAAACAAGCAATAAGTGGGCGGCGCACCTGACCAGGGCATTGACAGGAGAGCAATTCAGCATCACTGAAGAGGATGTTTTGGGTGATAGAACCATGTATTCGCTCGTTTCTTTCAACCCCTTTATGGAGGATGGCGCATGCGTTGGAGCTGCTTGTTTCATCAAAGACATCACGGAAAGGACGCTTCAATTGAAAGCCATTGAAGAACAAAATAAAAGATTGAGCGAGATCGCCTGGATGCAGTCGCACGTTGTACGTGCACCCGTAGCACGAATCATGGGGTTGATTGAATTGATCTCATCGGCCCATTCCAAGGAGGAAGACAAAGCTCAGTTGCTCGAGTATGTAGATTTGTCGGCAAAGCAGCTCGACGGAATCATCAGAGACATCACCGCCAAAACAGCGAAAATTGATCCGTTAAACCACAGTGATCGAAATCGCTCTGAGCAAAGTTGATTGATTTGACAAAACGTGGTACTCGGAAACGTACGGATCGTAGAAAAACACGGCCTTCTCACGGGGCGGCCCATCCAACCTCCTTTCGATATCTTATAAATATCGAGTCTCCACGCCCACCTGCTGAAGATTTTAGGGCTACTCCGAAGGCTTAAAGAAGATGAAGATTTGGATAATGAGCCCGATCACAATAAGCGCTCCTATTTCAAGCTTTGCTATGAGGTTGCTATTTTCGATCGCCCGGTTTGAGTAGTGTATTTGCCTTTTCCCCTCTGCCAACTGCACCTCTGATAAAACGTCGAGGTTGCTGCTGATTCTGGTAAAATAGGTCTCCGCTTTCTCAATGGCAGCCACCTGATCTGAAGAAGAGTTGCTGTACAATTGCTTTTCAAGCTGAAAGAGCTTGTCCAGATTATTCTCAAGCGACTCAAAATACTGTGCCTCCTTTGGAGTAAGCTCTGTAGCGGCATATTTCGCCACCAGGGTCTGAATGGAGTCATTGGCTTTTTGATTCGCTTTGGCCATTTGCTCGTGGTCGCTGGTGTATAGCAGCTTGTTCTTGAGATGTATTTGACGGGAAATTTTGTAGATATAGTCTTTGGCAACAAGGCGATCGTCCAAAACAGTCTCCAGCGACTGCTGTACAATGTCGAAATGATTATTGTCCATGATGTTCGTGGCCAGCACGAGCAAAAACACGACCAGCGAAGCCGCAGCAATCTTGATCTTTTGAAAATGGGTCAGTTTACGCATCATATTGGGTCAGTTTCTCACATTCACTACGGGAACTTCCACCGGGGGTTAACATTGTTTGACGAGCTCCAAAGTTTATCCTTTGAATGGTGTTGCAGGGCTATCTTTCCTGCTTTGTTCAACTAAATATAGATAGAAAACCTTCCGGGCCAGGCGGCACGTCTATATTCGCTAAGTAGAATCGCCAACCAACTCCTACTTTACATACACGGTCTTCACGTTTACAAACTCCATCATGCCGTTTTTGGCCAACTCACGGCCATAGCCAGAACTTTTAGTTCCGCCGAAGGGCAATCGTGGATCCGACTTCACCAACTCGTTGACAAAATAAGCACCGTCGCTGATGTCGGCTGCAAAGCTTAGCGCTTTCTCAATATTCGTCGTGCATACCGTGGTTCCCAATCCAAATTTCGATTGTTCAGCCAAAGCCAGGGCATGCTTTTCATCTTTGGCTTTGATCATTGGCGCCAGCGGTCCAAATGTTTCCTCGTCAAAGGCAGGCATGCCCGGAGTAACATTCGTTAAAATGGTAGGCTCGTGAAAGCATTCGTTTTGCTTTCCGCCGAGCAAGAGCTTCGCCCCAGCTTTGATCGACTCCTGCACCTGCCGCTGAAGCTGATCTGCCAAATCCCTTCGAGCCAGCGTGCCTATCTGAGTGGCGTCATCCATGGTGTCTCCAGCCTTCAGCTTTCCAACTGCCTCAACATACTTTGTCACAAACTCATCGAAAACACCTTCGACGATGATAAAGCGCTTAGCCGCAATGCAGCTCTGCCCGCAATTCATCATTCTTGCCGTGAGCGCTGTCTGAATAGTTTTTTCCATATCGGCATCCTCCAGTACGATAAATCCGTTGCTCCCTCCCAGCTCAAGCACAGCCTTCTTCAAGTACTTTCCAGCTGTTTGAGCCACCGATTTACCTGCTCCCTCGCTGCCGGTGAGCGTTACTGCCTTTACAGTATCATGAGCGATAACGTCCTCAATTTTGGTGTGGTGAATAATAAGGTTTTGGAATACTCCTTCAGGAAAACCTGCTTTTTGAAACACGCCAGCTATCTGCTCTGCGCAGCCAAAGACATTGGGGGCATGTTTGAGCAAGGCAACGTTGCCGGCAGTAAGAGAAGGTGCAGCGAACCGGAAGACCTGCCAGAAAGGGAAATTCCAGGGCATGATGGCCAGAATGCTTCCCATGGGGTCATGCCGCACGAAGCTTTTTTGCGCTTCCGTCTTTATCACTTCATCAGCCAGGAAATCAGCGGCATTTTCAGCGTAGTAATCGCATACCCAGGCACACTTGTTCACTTCTCCTCTTGACTCAGAAATTGGCTTACCCATCTCCTGAGTAATCATTTTGGCATACTCCTCCACATTATCACGAAGTACAGCGCCTGCTTTTGCCATCAAACGGGCTCGCTCAGCCACGGGTACCTTTCGCCAACTTTGGAAAGCCTTTTGGGCTTTTTCAATCTTCAAGTCGACTTCCGCCGACGTTTGCTCTTTATAAATTCCTATAACCTGTCCGTTATATGGATTAATGCTCTTGAATTCCATTCATCTCAATTTAATGACTAATGTAGTCAGTAACTACCGACTCTCTGTAATTGATTCTACGATACAACAACAATGCATTTTCAGCATTCACTAATAACATTTCCGCCCTCTGCAAATGATGATATTTGCTGGTTTAATCCATCATTATCGTCCTTGCACTTAAAAATACAAATCGATGATCTTGAAAGCTTCTGATGATTGAATAATTTGTCGTTTGATATCAAAACCGAAGCAGACCATGTTCCTACAACCAGACACCGGCAACCACCCTCTAAGCTTTACAAAGACAGAAGAATTGCTTGCCCGTAGAAAAAAAGTGGTGGCCAACGGCGTAAGCATTTTTGTGCCTTCCTCGGCCATGGAGGCGCATGGAGCCACCATCGTTGATGCCAATGGAAACGAGTTGATCGATTTTGCCGGAGGAATTGGCGTAACCAACGCTGGCCATTGCCCACAGCCAGTGGTGAAGGCAATTCAGCAACAGGCGGAAAAGCTGATCCATGCCTGCTTTAATATTTCCACCTACGAGCCCTACCTTGAATTAAGCGAAAAACTGGCCTCGCTTTTCCCCCACGGCGACAGCACGAAAGTGATGCTGACGAACACGGGGGCCGAGTCGGTTGAAAATGCTATTAAAATTGCTCGCCAGGCAACCAAACGGCCTGCTGTGCTGTGTTTCAGCGAAGCATTTCATGGTCGCACAATGATGGCCATGACGCTCACTTCGAAAATTGGCTACAAAACTGACTGCGGCCCCTTTGCACCCGAAGTGTACCGCCTGCCATTCCCAAATTTTTACCACGATGGGCGTGGACTCCAGGAAGATGATTTTGCGGAACAGGAACTTCAAAAGCTTTATGATTCCACCCATACGCTTGTTGATCCTGAAAGTGTGGCCGCTATTATTATCGAGCTGGTACAGGGCGAAGGTGGCTTTAATATAGCCCCGAAAACCTATGTAGAGGGCTTACGTGCATTCTGCGATGAATATGGCATCATGCTGATATTCGACGAAGTGCAGAGTGGTTTTGGGAGAACCGGAAAATGGGGCGCTTACGAGCACTACGGCGTTACGCCGGACATTTCAACGTGGGCAAAGTCAATGGGGTCAGGCATGCCCATCGGCGCTGTCATTGGCCGGCAAGAAGTGATGGACGCAGCCGCCGTTGGAACAATCGGAGGCACGTATTTGGGCAACCCCGTTTGCTGCGCCGCCGCTATTGCTACCATCAAGTACATGGAAGAAATCAATTTGAACCAGAAAGCCGAGGAAGTGGCTAAAATTGTGAATGATCGCTTTCTGAAGCTAAAAGCAAAGTGCCCGGCTATCGGAGACGTGAGAGGACTTGGTGCCATGCAGGCCATTGAATTTGTGGAAAACGGCGACCCCAATCGGCCGGATGCTGCTACCGCTGCAGACCTCACCAGGGCATGTCTGAAAAGGGGCCTCATTCTATTGACGGCTGGCACAAACAAAAATGTAGTGCGTGTACTCAGCCCGCTTGTTATTTCCCATGAGCAGCTGAATCAGGGGCTGGACATTATCGAAGAAGAACTACTAAAATTAACCAATTAAATATGACGCCATTCCCAATAGCAGGCATACAAATGGTTGTTTGAGCAAGCTGTTGTAACCCTCAAAGCGCCGAATTGGAGGTGCATTGGCCAGGTGTGTGCAAAAAGCAGTCTTTCGACGACTTCAGGGAAGAACGTGTAGAGCCTTTTTCATTTCAAGGGGGTTAGTAAAGGAAGTAGAATAGGGATAAGGATAGGGAATACTTGCCGAATACCGCACTATCTCTGAGCTTGTTGGCCTGGCGTTAATTGGTTGGTGAAATACTCAATATTGACCTCTACCTCGTTCTCAACTGGCACCCCAAAATCAGGCTTTCCTTCCTTCCAGGAAAAAGGTTGAATCCTCACCTGCCGACTAGCCCAGCCGCCTCCTTTCACCGGCATGGCATGATACACAATATAATCCTGTCCGCCGGAAATAATAAAAGAAGCATGGCCTGGACTGATCACTTGCTCTGTTCCGGAAAACACCGGCCTTTCGCTCTTCTCCCACAAGTCAGGGAGCATAGGATCGCCTCCTTTCAGTTCAAGCAAACCCAAACAATAATCGTTGGACCAGCTGCCGCTGGCAGAATAGACAATAAACGTGCGACCACCCTTCTGCAAAACTTCGGGGCCTTCGTTGATGGCAGGCAAGTTGTCGCTTGAGCCTCTCTTTTCCCATTCAAACTCCGGGCTGGATATTTTCACCCTTTCCGAACTTATCTGCGTCGGGCCGCTCATCTCAGCTATGAAGAGGTGCTGAGCCTCGTTCACTTCAGCTTCCCAGCCTGACCAAACAAAGTACATTTTACCATTAAGTGTAAACACAGTGCCATCAATGGCCCACCTGTCCGTATCATCACTTACCTTGCCGGCATAAGAGAAGCCGGAATGTGGCATATCGGAGGAAGATGACAATACATGCATTCTGTGATTTTTGTTCTCGCCATCGTCAGCCGCAAAGTAGACATACCACTTACTGTCGATCTTGTGTAGCTCTGGTGCCCATACTTCCCGGGAATATGAGCCAGTATCGGGTGCTTGCCAAACCACGTGTTCTTCGGCGCCATTCAAGTTGGAGAACTTCTGAACCGATTTCACATAAATGCCTCCTCCTTTGGCATAGCAATAGTGAAACGTGCTGCCCTGCCGGATGATCCATGGATCAGCTCCGGAGTCGACAATGGGGTTGGTTATAATTTCGCTAAGCGAGGTAGTTTTTTGTGTCTTCTTTTGGTTACAACCATAAAAAAGCAACATGAAAAAGAAGGCATAGGGAATTCTGATCATTGGCACGAGTAGTTACTTCCTGAATGAAAGTAACCACTTAATCCGATACTTTTACCGCAGGCACCGAAACATTCAGTCATTTGAGATTGCCTGCATCTAACAGGCTACCTTTTTCCCATGAGGGCCCACCCAACCTTTGACGCCTTCTGGTGAGAATAAAATAAGAAACCCCGGCTCCTTAGAGACCGGGGTTAATCTGCGTTGAGTCAATTGTTGTGGTATGCCTCTGCTTTAAAGTTTAATGAGCTTCAATACTTGCCCATCGCTCTTTAGTAAATAAATTCCAGGTTTCAATCCCGAAAAATCGAGTCTTTCTCCCACCCTGTCTACCGACTGCAACCTGCCTTCCATGTCATATATAGCCATGTTTTTGTTAGCCAGATTCTTAATGGTCAGGTAATCAGCTACTGGGTTCGGATAGACACTCAGCAATGCTTCAGCCTCGACACCCAGAGGGCTCGATTCTGTCAGGGTAAAAATAGCTACCTGCTCACCTGCATAATTTATTTCATCAATCGTTACTTTCGCCTCATAAGTCCCTGCGACGATGGGGGCATCTGCTAATCCATCATAAGTGATTGTGAAGTTCAGGTTGGACGGTGTTGTGGTCACCACTGGTTCTTTGGCTGATCCATCTGCCTCCTGCTCTAAATTTGTTATCGTAATACCTGCCTGAGCCTTGTCGATGACAAGTAGCCCGTCTTGATAGTTAAAAACATAATTGTCTGATACTGCACCATCAGCGAATATGCCGTAACTACCCGCATCACTATCTTGAGTTGCTTCTGTACTCACGGCGGGAGCTGTGGTCAATGCAGACTCATCTTCACCTGTCGTAAAGCCAGTAATGGTATAAGTCAGCTCCGGCATTGGATGACCATAGACAATCCGCTTATCTTCCGCCAATACGTCAAGAGTCTTGGGAAGCACCTCGAAAGTCTGGCTTACCGAAGCCGCAGCCTCGTAAGAATCGTCTCCCTCCTGGCTTGCTTCGATGGCAACGGTTCCTATCCCGGTAAACTTCACTTCTCCATCTGATATTACTGCTCCTCCGCTGACCACCTCATAGTTGACAGTAAGACCACTGGACGAGGTAGCTGATAGCTGGATTGTATTTCCGTAGGTCTGATCTTCGATGGAAGCAAAAGTGATGGTTTGAGGCACTTTGACGCTCTCCTCATTCACTAAAAAGCTTTGACTAACAGGCTCGGCAGCATTGAAATTGCCATTACCAGGCTGTGAAGCTGTTACGGTAAAGGTTCCTGCTGAACGGAAGGTTAGCACGTTGTCATTGATGGCACCATCGCCGTTTTCCAGTGCATAAACAACAGGCAGCCCTGAAGAAGCCGTTGCCCGCAGTGAAAGAGTTCCGACTGAAAAATGCTGATCATCAATTTCATCGAAGGTGATGACCTGGCTCGCCTGACTGACAGAAAGGGTTTGCTCAACATCAGCCGCAGGATGATAATTGCCATTTCCAGATTGAGACGCAGTGATAGTAACGCTACCCACTCCCACTATCGTCACACTGCTCCCCGAGACAGTGGCT
>TARA_R110002012_G_scaffold4074_4_pt1 | contig 22230 bp, 26 predicted proteins | sample TARA_R110002012 | Tara Oceans TARA_R110002012 (sample SAMEA4396515) | marine metagenome | biome: Westerlies Biome; feature: [DCM] deep chlorophyll maximum layer (ENVO:01000326); material: water (ENVO:00002006), including particulate matter (ENVO:01000060) such as... | depth 40 m | reverse complement strand
GCTTTGAGAATACGCTTTACTTCTTCATCTTCTTCATACAAAAGATTACTGAGCTCGTTAGCGTATTCAAGAGTTTCCTGAGGTTCAATATAAACGATGCTTCCCGTTTTTGAGCTGCCCAAAACAGCCCCTTTCACTTTTTTGCGGTGCATCGCTTTTACGGCAAGCACTCTTCTGTTTTCAACTACAGATTCGCGGATTTCATCTAAATAATCGCTTTGGGCGTATTGCGATAGCGCTTTGGTAAAAGAGGAATTAATTTTACCCTTAACCAAATTCAAACGCCGACGGATAGCTCCCAGTTCTGCGGATGCTTCATCTTTTATTTCGCCGTATTTGTCTATTCGCTTGTTTATTTCTTCGGAAATGATTGAAGTGTAATTTACCTCTTCCGAAAAGGAATTTAGGTGAACATAGAATTCCTCATATTTTTTAAAGAATTTTAGAAGTATTCTAGTAGTTTCAGAAATAGAAAGAATTTTTCGGAAACCCGAAATTTCCAAACTGCTATTTTCAATTTCAAGCAAACGCAGTTCTCGAAAAACAGGGTCAAAACCGTGGTTTGGAATTCGGTTATCACCATCAAATGAAGCTGTAAACTCTTTTACACGCTGTAATTCTGGCTCAATTTCATCAAAGTCCTGAAAAGGAGTTATTGATAATACTGCTTCGTTCCCCGGTTCAGTTACACAAAATTCCGCAACTTGCCGCAAAACTGAAGGAAATTCCAGGTCTTCTAAAGTTTTACTATCAATACGGGCTTTCCGTTTTATTTCCATTAATTTTACTTTTTCAGCAATCATACAAAAGTAACAATAATGCAGGTAACAATCGAGCCGGGTTGGAAGGCTATTTTAAAGGAGGAATTTGAAAAACCTTATTTTAAAAATTTGGTAGAATTTGTAAAATATGAATATAGTTCAACTAAATGCTTTCCACCTGGAAAGCAAATTTTTTCGGCTTTTGAACATACTCCATTTCAGAAAGTGAAAGTTGTAATAATAGGGCAGGACCCTTATCACGGACCGGGGCAGGCACATGGCCTTTGTTTTTCAGTAGGGGAAACTGTTGCAGTTCCGCCTTCACTTAAAAATATTTTTGAAGAAATAAGGACTGATATTGGCACACCAATACCAAGTAATGGAAATTTGGAGCGTTGGGCAGATCAAGGAGTTTTACTTCTAAATGCAACCTTGACTGTTAGAGCACACCAAGCGGGAAGTCATCAAAATAGAGGATGGGAAAAGTTTACTGACACTGTAATAGAAAAGCTATCAAAGGAACGGGAAGGATTGGTTTTTATGCTTTGGGGCGGACCTGCCAAAAAGAAAGGGGGAAAGGTTGATACTTCGAAACATTTGATATTGACTAGTGGGCATCCTTCGCCATTAGCCGCAAATCGGGGTTATTGGTTTGGAAACAAACACTTCAGTAAAGCTAATGAGTATTTAACAAAAAATGGTAAAGAACCAATTAAATGGTAAATTACCGTTGAAATAATAAAGAATAGAACGGGGAGAAACTTTCTATTCTTCTTCTGGTACTTCGGGTTCTGTAGCGTCGTTGCAGCTAAACTGCAATAGCAAGAAGTTTGTGACTAACAACGCCCCCAAAACGATTAAAAAAGTAGTCATAATCCTTGATTTTTATATTAAGAAGATGCAGGTTGCACCGCGGGGTTGCGTAAATATTATGATTTTTTTTAGAAATTATGTAAGATGCTGGTTTCCTGAATTTTATTTTCAATTAAATCCAGTTCAACAAGTTTTTGCTGAATATTTTTCAGTTCTTTAGATGTTAATTGTCTATCACTCCATTCGGTAAGAGAAAGCCATTCGCGTACATCTTCTATTTTTTGACCGTAGCGTTTCGCAATCATTTCATCAATACCCTCCAAATTCTTGAAATTTTCAGTTACACCATTAATTATTTTTAGTATGGATTGTATAGATTCTGATTCGTTTTTCAAAACGTCATTGCGCACAGCAATAACAAAGCTAGGCCAGGGGGTAGGGGATTCTCCCACCAAACGGAAAGTACCATTGTCAACGTAAGGTTTGGTCATAAATTTTTCCCACATAAAGTAATCGCCTTCTCCTTTTGGAAGTCCTTCCAAAGCTCCCTCTAAGTCTTTAATCACTTTAAAATTCAAGTCATTTTTTAAATCCCATTCATTATTTTCTGCGTTTACAAAAGCCATCAAATGTGATCCGGAACCGAAACGACTAATTGCTGCATCAGTTCCTTTTAAATCTGATACAGTTTCATAGGTCGAAGCCTTGGCTACGTGAATACCCCAAAGCAAAGGAGATTTTACAAAAACCTGGACAATTTTGGAATTATTACCATTAATAATATCACGCACTATTCCTTCGGTAAGGATTACAGCCATATCAATTTCCTTATCTCGCAATGCCCGAGCCATTTGTCCAGTGCCCCCCGGATAGTCCTTCCAGCGAAGATTGATTCCTTTTTTTTGAAATTCTTTATCGCGCAGGGCTATGTACCAAGGCAAATTGAAATGTTCTGGCACACCGCCAATTAAAAAATTTTTCATTCCGTAATTTTTCCCAATGTGTATTGAATAAGTGCATCGATGGTTTTAGATGCATCTTTACTAAAAGTTCCCGAAGCACGGTTAGCAATGATCGCGTTCATTGACAGGGCGTGATGGCCCAAAAGTTTTGCCATCCCGTACATGGTAGCCGTTTCCATTTCTAAATTCGTAATCTTTTTCTTTTTATAGCGGAAAGAAGTAAGTTTTTCATTGAGGCTTCCATCCCGTAACGGAGCCCGAAGTACACGACCTTGTGGCCCATAAAAGCCAACATTGGTAATGGTGATACCTTGCTTTGTTTTTTCTGAAGTAAATTTTTCCAACAAAACCTTATCAGCTTCAACGGCATATGGAACAGAATTATCTGGGTTCCATTGGGTATGGTCTATAAATGCCTGTGCAAAATCGCGATTGAATAGTTTATCCGTTTTGGCGTAATAGTGCATCACATTGTCCAGGCCAATACCAAGTGTACTTATTAAAAAACTATCTACTTTTACATCAGGGGTTAAACCTCCCGAAGTTCCGATTCTAATTATGTTAAGTGATGTGAGCTTTTTTTTTGCCTGTCGCTTTTCAAAATCGATATTTACCAGAGCATCCAGTTCATTAAAAACAATATCAATATTATCGGGGCCAATTCCTGTAGAGATAACACTGATTCGTTTTCCTTTGTAAGTTCCCGTATGGGTTTTGAATTCGCGATGTTCAGCGGTAGTTTCAATAGTGTCAAAATATTTTGAAACCATTTGCACACGGTCAGGATCACCCACTGTGATAATAGTAGGGGCCAATTCTGAAGGGGCAAGATTCAAATGGTATATCTTGCCTTCTGGGGTGAGTATAAGCTCAGAGTCTTCAATTTTCATCATTATATAATTTTATCCGCCCACACGCTTCACCTTAAAACCCTTGTCCTTTAAAAACTGCATGATTTTATCCCGATAATCGCCCTGTATAATGATTTGTTCATTCTTGAAACTACCGCCAACGCTCAAGAGTTGTTTTATTTCTTTTGAAAGGATTTTAAAATCACTGTCGGCACCATTATATCCCTCTATAATTGTGATGGGCTTTCCTTTACGTTTTTCGTATTTGCAAAGTAAGGGTTCGTCTTGCAACCAAATGGAGGACTCCTCTTTTTCTACTGGAACTTCACTGGGCGTATGATCTGGGAAAAGATTTTTTAGTTGGTCTTCTAAAGATTTCAAGGTTTCAGTTTTCAGGGTTAACTGCATACTGCCACTGGCATCTGCTTACTTTTTAATCAGCCCAATCTCCACCAAACGTTGGTGCAGAAATTCACCAGCGGTAATGTCTTCATAGGCTTTTGGGTGTTCTTCATCAATACATTCTTCCAGGCAGTTCAATTTCATATCACTGCGCGGATGCATAAAGAAAGGAATAGAATAGCGAGGGCTACCCCATTCTTCACGTGGTGGATTCACCACACGGTGAATGGTTGATCGAAGTTTATTATTGGTATGCCTTTCAAGCATATCACCTACATTAATAACAAGTTCATCTTCGTTAGGAATTGCATCAATCCATTCGCCATCCTTACGCAACACTTGCAGACCACCTGCTGAGGCTCCCATCAACAATGTGATTAAATTTATATCTCCATGAGCTCCCGCACGTACTGCGCCTTTTGGCTCTTCAGTAATAGGAGGGTAATGGATGGGGCGAAGAATGCTATTTCCGTTTGTGGCCCAATGGTCAAAATAAAATTCATCCAAACCAATGTAAAGTGCAAGAGCGCGAAGTACATAAATCCCTGTTTTTTCTAACATTCTGTAGGCTTCCATACCTGTGTGGTTAAAATCGGGCAATTCTTCAACTTGTACATTTTCTGGATATTCTTCAGTTAGGTTCGCATCTGCTGCAGGCTCTTGACCAAAGTGCCAAAACTCCTTTAAATCTCCTTCCTTTTTACCCTTTGCATGTTCTTTTCCAAAGGAAATATAACCGCGCTGCCCGCCTAGACCTTCAATTTCATATTTTTCCTTTATCTCCAATGGTAGCGCAAAAAAGCTTTTTACTTCCTTATAAAGTTCATCAACCAAATCATCACTGAGGAAATGATTCTTCAACGAAACAAAGCCTATATCTTCGTAAGCAGAACCGATTTCATCTACAAATTTCTGTTTTCTCTTTGGATCTTCGGAAAGGAAGTCTGCTAAATCTACGCTGGGTATATTATTCATTGCAATTAGTTTTAAAGCTACAAAGATACCAAAATGTGGAAGTTTTTCCACAGCTAAATTTTGTTATAATAATCCGTATTAGAAATGCTTTTTTTCTACTTTTGAATCTTCAAATATTAAAAATGAAAGCTGAAACAACCCCACATATTTTCTTTGATTATAATAGAAAAGATCTTGACGATAAAACTTTACTGAAACTCTATCGCGGCATGTTAAAACCGCGTATGATAGAAGAAAAAATGTTGATCCTATTGCGGCAAGGAAAGGTTTCAAAATGGTTCAGCGGAATAGGGCAGGAGGCCATTTCAGTAGGTATTACGGCGGTTTTGGATAAAGATGAATACATTCTGCCCATGCACCGAAACCTAGCAGTTTTCACTATGCGAGAGATTCCCTTGAATCGCTTGTTTTCGCAATGGCAGGGAAAAGCGAATGGTTTCACCAAAGGCCGCGATAGAAGTTTTCATTTTGGAACACAGGAATTTCACATTGTAGGAATGATATCGCACTTGGGGCCGCAATTTGGCGTTGCCGATGGGATCGCACTGGCAAACAAGCTTAAAAAGAACAATAAAGTCTGTGCGGTATTCACAGGCGAAGGAGGTACCAGCGAAGGCGATATTCACGAAGCTTTAAATGTGGCTTCCGTTTGGCAACTTCCAGTACTTTTCTGTGTTGAGAATAACGGCTATGGCCTTTCAACTCCAACGAATGAGCAATATAATTGTGAAAATATAGCCGACCGTGGCAAAGGTTACGGAATGGAATCCCATATTATTGAGGGCAACAATATTTTGGAGGTTTACAGAAAATTGAAAGATTTGGTAGAAAGTATGCGTACAAACCCTAGACCGATTCTTTTAGAGTTTAAAACTTTTAGGATGCGTGGCCATGAGGAGGCAAGTGGCACAAAATATGTTCCTACAGATTTGATTGATGAATGGGGCTTGCGCGATCCGCTTTTAAACTTCCAAACATATTTATTGAATGAAGGAGTTCTTTCCGAAGAAAAAATACAGGTTTTTAAAAATGAATTTAAACAGGAGATAGATGAAAATCTCGATATTGCTTTTGCTGAACCAGAGATAGAGTTTAACGAAACCAATGAATTAAATGATGTTTACAAAACATTTAATTATGAGAAGGTTAACGAAGGTTCGAAAAAAGAAAATATAAGATTGATTGATGCCATTTCACAAGGCTTAAAACAATCCATGGAGCGCCACGATAACCTTGTAATTATGGGACAAGATGTAGCAGAATATGGTGGTGTTTTTAAGATTACGGAAGGTTTTGTAGAGCAGTTTGGCAAAGATCGCATTCGTAATACGCCTATTTGTGAATCTGCAATTGTCTCAACAGGAATGGGACTTTCCATTAATGGTTTTAAAGCTGTTGTGGAAATGCAATTTGCTGATTTTGTAACCTCTGGATTTAACCCAATCATAAATTATCTTGCAAAAAGTCATTACAGATGGAATGAAAAAGCAGATGTAGTTGTACGCATGCCCTGTGGCGCGGGGGTGGGTGCTGGGCCATTCCACAGTCAAACAAATGAAGCTTGGTTTACACACACCCCTGGCTTAAAAGTAGTTTATCCAGCTTTTCCGTACGACGCCAAAGGACTGTTGGCAACCAGTATTGAAGACCCCAATCCGGTGATGTTTTTTGAACACAAAGCACTTTATAGAAGCATACGCCAAGATGTGCCGACAGATTACTATACCATACCACTCGGAAAGGCTTCACTCTTAAAAGAAGGGAAAGATGTTTCTATTATTACATATGGGGCAGGAGTGCATTGGGCATTGGAAACGCTAGAACAAAACCCCGACATTCACGCAGACCTTATTGATTTAAGGACGTTGGTTCCTTTGGACACGGAAGCAATATATAGTTCTGTAAAGAAAACAGGCAAGGTTATAATTTTACAAGAAGACTCGATGTTTGGAGGGATTGCATCAGACATTTCTGCTTTGGTGACAGAAAATTGTTTCGAGTTCTTAGACGCTCCAGTTAAGCGTGTTGCGAGTTTGGAAACACCTATTCCTTTTGCCGCAAATTTAGAATCTGGTTATCTTCCTAAAGAAAAATTTAAAGAAATCCTACAACAATTGCTGTCTTACTAATAATTTAACATTCCCTGTTAAACTTTAGATAAAGGCAATTGAAACGTTAAAATTGTTAATTACTTTAGTAGCATACTAATCATTAAAACTACTTATTATGTTACGTTGGATCATTATTTTTCTAGTTATTGCAATTATTGCAGCAATTTTTGGATTTGGTGGCATTGCAGAAGGTGCAGCTGATATCGCAAAAATCATCTTTTACATTTTTATAGTACTATTAGTACTTTCATTGCTGTCAAGATTATTCAGAAGATAATCCTTATTTGAACAATTCAAAACTAATTTAAACTTTATGAAAAAATTCCTAATTCTGGCTGTAATTGCAGCCACAACCCTCGCTTGCGGTACACCCAAGACCGTTCAAGAATCTCGAAAAGTAATCAAGGGATACTGGTCATTGGACAATATAACCTATGATTCTTCTGGAACCTTTAATGTAACTTTATTCAATGATACATCATCAGAATGTATGGAAGGAAGTTCTTGGCGGTTTATTCCTAACAACAATACAGGTAATTATAACATAGATAATCCTAATTGCCCTACCGGTGAACGTAATTTTATTTTTACCATTCAGGAAATAGACCCAACATCGGGCTTGTACGATTTCCTTCTAAAACCTACCAACGCCAAAGGTAAATCAGATACAAATGCTGGTTATAGATTACGTTTGGCTCAGCTAAACGATTCGTCTATGCGCTGGGAACAAACTGTAAGTTTGGATGGTAAGCCATTTAAAATAAATATGAACTTTTCTAAAATTCAAGATTAAAAATTATGAAGACATTTTTTAAACAAACCGCATTAGTTGCTTTAGCTTTTACATTTGTTATCAGTTTAGCGAGTTGTGAAGCTACCAGAAATGCCAATAACAAACAGAAAGGTGCTGTAATTGGTGCCACTGGAGGAGCAATTCTTGGTGCAATTATTGGAAATAACGTTGGAAAGGGAGGAAACGGAGAACTGGGTGCTGTAATTGGTGGAGTTGTTGGTGGCGGTGCCGGAGTACTTATTGGTGCCAAAATGGACAAACAAGCCCAGAAAATTGAGCAAGAAATCCCCGGTGCTCAAGTTGAAAGAGTTGACGATGGTATAGTTGTTACCTTTGATGAAAATAGTGGTGTTTATTTTGATACAGCCAAGTATAATATAAACTCCGCATCGCAGGCTACACTAGACAAGTTGGCAAATATATTAAAGGAATATCCAGATACCAATGTATTGGTTGTAGGTCATACCGACAGTGTAGGCGCTGATGAGATGAATATGACACTTTCAAAAAATAGAGCACAAGCCGTAACCAACTATTTCACTCAAAATAAAGGATTAAGCCCTTCAAGATTTACCACAAATTGGTATGGTGAAACAGCTCCAGTTGCAGATAATTCAACTGCAGAAGGTCGCGCAAAAAACCGCCGTGTTAACCTTGCTATCGTTCCTAACGAAAAAATGAAACAAGATGCCCAAAATCAGGCAGGCGAATAAAAATTATATTCAATTTTATAAATCCCGCACCAATTTTGGGCGGGATTTTTTTTAGTTTTAAAAGAAAATGACAAACAAAAACAAGTGGGATGTGATTGTAATTGGAGGAGGGCTTGCAGGCCTTACCACAGCATTGCATCTTGCCGTCAATAATTTTTCAGTTTGTCTGGTTGAAAAAAATAAATACCCCAATCACAAAGTATGTGGAGAATATGTGAGTAATGAAGTATTACCATATTTAAAATCTCTTGGAATTGACCCAATTTCAGTAGGGGCAAAGCAGATTTCCAAATTTGAAATCACCGATACAAAGGGAAACCCTATAAAAGCCACCTTACCACTCGGTGGTTTTGGAATTAGCCGCTATACGTTTGACAATTTGCTTTTTGAAGCCTTAAAAAATAAAACTGATATTTTTTTTGAAACTGTTGAAAAAGTAATTTTTGAAGAAAATCAATTTCAAATAACTACCCAAAACAAAACGGTTCTATTTGCAGATTTTGTAGTTGGAGCTTTCGGAAAAAGATCAAATATTGATGCTTTTTTAAATCGGAAATTTATGCAGAAGAATTCGCCTTGGCTTGGCATAAAGGCACATTATGATTATGATTTTCCCGATGATACCGTTGCCCTGCACAACTTTAACGGAGGTTATTGTGGTTTGAGCAAAACTGAAACGGGAGCTGTTAACGCCTGTTATTTGGCAACTTTCAAATCTTTCAAAAAATATGGAAACATTGAGGCTTTCCAAAAACAGGAGCTTTCAAAAAATCCTTTGTTAGATAAATTCTTCAAAAATGCAAGACCATATTTCGATAAACCATTGACCATTAGCCAGATATCTTTTCAAGAAAAAAAACCTGTGGAAAACCATATATTTATGGTTGGCGACAGCGCAGGGCTTATACACCCACTTTGTGGAAATGGGATGGCAATGGCTATAAGGAGTGCACAGATTTTTTCAGGAATGTTTATCCAACTATTCCAAAAGGGAGACTATGATAGAACAGCGATGGAGCAACAATACGCAAATCAATGGCACAATGAATTTGATGAAAGATTGAAGGCCGGAAAATTTATTCAGCGAGTTTTATTGAATCCAAATTTATCAAAAGCTGGTTTCGCAATGGTAAAAAAGTTTCCATCCTTAGTTCCGAAAATTATTCAGAAAACCCATGGCAGCCCACTGTAATGATAAACTTTAGTAATAAACATAGGTCTGACCAAACAGAAATAATGGACGATTTGGATTTTCAAGGAATTGAAATGAAAAATTTATTGGAAGATCTAAAAGCTGTCAATAAATGGCTGGGAGGCAACACGATTACAATTGATGGAATAAAAAAATTATTGAAAAATCACTCCAATTCTGAGAAGATAACAATTTTGGATATTGGTTGTGGCGATGGGGAATTGCTTCGGAAATGCGCCGATTTTGGAAATCGAAATAATTTCAATTTTAATTGTGTTGGTTTGGACTTTAACGAAAACATTATAGCCTTTGCTAAAGAGAAGAGTAGAGGTTACCCAAATATAAAATTTCAAAAAGTTGATGTTTTTTTGGAAGAAAGTTTAATTCCAAATTGCGATATTGCAATATGCACTTTGTTTTTACACCATTTCAGTAATGAACAGATTGAAGGGCTATTAAAAAAACTTATTCAAAAAGTAAGCATAGGAGTAGTAATTAACGATCTGCACCGAAATAAACAAGCTTTCAACCTTTTTAAATTGGTAAGTACCCTGTTTTTAAAAACTAAAACGGCAAAACATGATGGATTGGTTTCCATCGCAAGAGGTTTCAAAAAGGATGAATTAGAAAAAATATCAAGACAAATCCCAAATCAAAAGAGTAAAATTCAATGGCGCTGGGCTTACCGCTACCAATGGATACTCAAAAAAAGTTTATGAGCGTAAAAATAACCACTGTCGCAAAACAATTACCGGCCTACAGCAGAAAAACCGAAGAGGTCATTCCATTTGTAAAACAATGGATGCATCAACAAGAAAACCGCTTTCAACGAAAAGTAGTTAAAATCTTTGAGAGTGCGGGCGTAGATAAACGGTATTCCATTATGGATCCAATTGAGGTATTTACCAACACCAGTTTTGAAGAGCGTAATAATATTTATGTGCGCGAAATCACCAAACTTGGTAAAAAAAGTTTGCAAAATGCGCTTAATAAGGCAAAATGGAAGCCCACTGACATCGATTTTATAATAACCGTTAGTTGCACAGGAATTATGATTCCTTCCGTAGATGCCTATTTAATTAATGAGCTGAAAATGCGGCAGGATGTTGTACGGCTTCCCGTAACTGAAATGGGCTGTGCCGCAGGTATTTCGGGAATAATTTATGCCAACAACTTTTTGAAAGCGAATCCTGGCAAACGTGCGGCGGTGATTGCATTGGAAGCACCCACGGCTACCTTTCAATTGGAGGATTTTTCCATGGTGAACATTGTTAGCGCTGCAATTTTTGGCGACGGGGCCGCTTGTGTTTTAATGTCTTCAAACGAAGAGGATGCTGGGCCTGAAATTATTGCCGAAGAAATGTATCATTTTTATGACGCTACAGATATGATGGGCTTTAAGCTAGTGAATACTGGGCTTCAGATGATACTCGACAAATCAGTTCCCGAAAAAATTGCCGAACATTTTCCATATATTATAAATCCATTTTTAGAAAAAAATAACTTGAAAATAGAAGATATTGATCATCTTATATTTCACCCCGGCGGAAGAAAAATTGTTGAAACGGTTGAGGATTTATTTGGAAGTCTGGGGAAAAACATTGATGATACCAAAGAAGTACTTAAATTGTACGGCAATATGAGTAGTGCAACCGTGTTATATGTTTTGGAGCGTTTTATGGAAAAAGACATCCAAAAAGGTGACCTGGGGATGATGCTCAGTTTTGGTCCCGGTTTTTCGGCCCAACGTGTACTGTTGAAATTTTAAGCATGGAAGAATTCAAAAATCAATGGGCATTAATCCTTGGCGGTAGTAGCGGTTTAGGGCTTGCAACCGCAAAAAAGCTTGCTTCTGAAGGAATGAATATTTGTATTGTACATCGCGATCGAAAAAGCAATTTGAAAGAATTTGAAGAACATTTGAGGCAGATGAAATCTCTTGGAGTTTCCGTAAAAACTTTCAATCAAGATGCTTTGAAAAGGGATGTTAGAGAAAACATTATTAAAGACCTACCCACACATAGTGTTAGGATTTTACTTCACAGCATTGCAAAGGGCAGTTTAAAAAAAATGAATGCCCCAAAAGATGAATTATTGACTAAACAAGATATAGAAATAACCATTCACGCTATGGCAACAAGCTGGTATGAATGGACCCAAACATTGATTGAGCATCAAGGCTTTGCCAATGGAGCACGAAATATTGCTTTTACCAGTGAAGGAAACTCAAGGGTTTGGCCAGGTTATGCGGCAGTTTCCGCAGCCAAGTCAGTTTTGGAGGCTTTGATGCGGAATATGGCCGTAGAATTGGCTCCTTTAAAAATTACAACTAATTGCGTGCAGGCCGGAACTACTGAAACACCTTCTTTTTTAGCAATTCCAGGAAGTGAAAAGCTGGTAGAAATGGCGAAACATCGCAATCCACACCACAGGCTTACAACCCCTGAAGATGTTGCAAATGCTGTTTATTTGTTATGCAAAAAAGAAGCCGATTGGATAAACGGAACAATTTTAAAAGTAGATGGAGGGGAAAGTTTGAGATAGAGTATAACAATGAAGTATCAATATATCATAAATCAACTTCCATATTCCGAACCTTTTTTGTTTGTGGATGAGGTGCTTTCTGTTTCAGAAGATAATATTTTAGGTACGTATACTTTTAAAAAGGATTTAATTTTTTACGAAGGCCACTTTAAAGACAATCCAGTAACACCCGGGGTTATACTTACCGAATGTATGGCGCAGATAGGGCTGGTATGTTTAGGCATCTTTCTGTTAAAGGATGAAACTTCTTCGGAAAAAATAAATTTGGCATTGAGCAGTACCGAAATTGATTTCTATCGTCCTGTTTTTCCGGGAGAAAAAGTAAAGGTTGTCTCAGTAAAAGAATATTTTAGGTTCAATAAATTGAAATGTAAAGTAAAAATGCTGAACGCTAAAGACGAAATAATTGCAAAAGGCACAATAAGTGGAATGATAGTGAATAGAGATTTAAAATGAAGAAACGCGTTGTAATTACGGGACTTGGGGTTGTTTCGCCAAATGGTGTGGGTATTTCTGCTTTTTCTGAAGCTATAAAAAAGGGGGTTTCGGGTATTGAGTTCTTGCCGGAATTACGTGACTTGAAATTTTCATGCCAATTAGGCGCCAGCCCTAAAATTTCCGAAGAAAAAAGACGTGAATATCTTTCAGAACTTCAACTTCGTAATTTCGACAGCAGTGGCATATTATACGGGGTAATTGCTGGAATGGATGCATTGAAAGATGCACAAATAACTTCTGCTAAGCCTGATGATGTACCACATTGGGATTTAGGCATAATCTTCGGCACCGGTATTAGCGGTGTAGATAAATTTCGCGAGGCCATTCATAAAATCGATGATAGAAACGTACGTAGATTGGGCAGTACTTCTGTAGCACAAACTATGACAAGTGGTGTTAGCGCCTATCTTGGTGGATTGATAGGGGCAGGAAATATGGTGACTGCAAACTCATCAGCCTGCGCTACAGGAACTGAAGCGCTATTAATGGGCTATGAGCATATTGCAAACGGAAAAGCAAAATATATGCTTTGCGGAAGCACCAGCGACTCTGGGCCTTATATATGGGGCGGCTTTGATGCCATGAAAGTTACTACCTATAAATATAATGATACACCCACAGAAGTTGCTGGCCCAATGAGTGCAGATGCCAGTGGTTTTGTACCAGGGAGTGGGGCAGGGGCATATTTGCTGGAATCATTGGAGAGCGCCCGGGAAAGAGGCGCAACCATCTATGCGGAAATACTTGGCGGAGCCATAAATAACGGTGGACAAAGAGGCGGCGGCAGTATGACTGCCCCCAATAGCATTGCTGTACAAAGATGTATTGCTGAAGCTCTAAGTAATGCGAATGTTGGCGGCGATGAAATAGATTATATCAACGGACACTTAACGGCCACTATAAAAGATCCCGATGAAATTGAAAACTGGAGCATATCACTTAATAGAAAAGGAAAAAATTTTCCATACATAAATTCCTTAAAGGGAATGGTAGGCCATTGTTTGGCAGCAAGCGGAAGTATTGAAATTGTTTCTGCAATTCTTCAACTGCACGAGGGATTCATTTTTCCCAATGTTAATTGTGAAAATCTGCATCCAAAAATAGCTTCCTTGGTTGCTTCTGAAAAAATTTCGATGAAAACACAAAAAACATCGTTACAAACCATTGCTAAGGCCAGCTTTGGTTTTGGTGATGTAAACGCATGTGCTATCTTTAAAAAAATTTAAAGTACATGACATCGGAAGAAATATACTCAAAGCTTGAGCCTATTATCAAGACTTATTTGCCCGAGGACGTATCTGCCAAAGAAGTAAATCGCAAGAGTGATCTAACACGCGAGTTAAATATAAATTCTGCTCATTTGGTAGATATAGTTTTGGACATAGAAGATGTTTTTAATATTGAGTTTAAAAATGAAGATATGGAACGGCTTCGGAATGTGAACGATGCTATTTCCTTAATTCAACAAAAAACATCTGCATAATTTTTCAAAGAATCACCGCTTCTTATTTTTTTGTTAATCATAAATAGTTTTGCCGTTAAAGAGCGTTAAAAAGGTGGTGCTTAGTTTACATTTTCAGTATTTTATTTGAAAATTCAAACAAGCTATGAAAAAATTAATCTTCATTTTATCTTTATTTATAGGATTCACGGCATTTTCCCAAGATCCAGTTTTCCAAAAATCCAATGCCACGGCAAAAGAAGAGGCCATTAAAATAACGAACAGTTATGACCTACAGCTCTCTCTGACTGAAAAACAAGAATTATTATTTCAGCAGAAAGTTGAGGAATTTTTAATTCGCAAATCTAAAATAGAAAAGGAGTTTTCCGGAAAGGAAAAACTGGATCTTTTATACCAAATGCAACAAGAGGAAACTGCGGAAATGAGTGATATCATAACTAGGCCACAAATGGTGGTTTATAAAAAAATTAAACCCAGTATACAGCCATTAGATACGGTTGAAGAGAAATAATTACTTATTCTTTTCAATAAAGTTTTCCTTATTGGTAGTGCGCTCAATATCAGGTGGAGTGTTATTTGATGGGCTTTGTTCCAATCCTGCAGAATCCACTTCAAAAAATTCCATAATCTCTGGCGGATTATCAATTTGTTTAGTCCGCTTTCCTTTTATGGCAATAGGTTTTGAAATAACGGAATCATTTTTTTGAATAATTTTAAGCCAATCGTTGGAATTAAATTCCGCGGTACTTTCCGCATCTATCTCCAATTGTCTCTTATCAACTAAATCCCCAATTTTAACACCCAATGCATCCGCAATTTCGGCCCATTGGGTATCAGATACTTTCGTTTTGGCCAAATCTATGGCCAGGTATTTTTCATCAATCCCTGTAAGATAACTCAATGTATGGGTACCCACACGGGTATTACTACTATATATAAGGGTTAATTGTTTGTCGTCTCTTGCTATTATTCCCATATCTTTCATCATTAATGTGCTTTCAATTTTTCCTTTCGTTTTTGAAGTTGTGAACGAAGTTCCGTAATTACTTTGGCAACCGAAGCTTCAAATGATGCTGTAGAAGTTTCCGCAAATATTGTAGGTCCCGGCATGCTCAGGCGCACACTACATATTTTTCCAATTTCCGGGTTAGATGTATTTTCTTTTTTAAAATAAACATCGGCACCTACAATTGAGTCATATTTATTTTCAAGTTTATTTAATTTTTCAGCTACAAAAGCTTCCAATCTTGGGCTCGCTGCCACCTCGTGATACTCGAAATTGATATTCATATTTTTAGGTTTTGATTATAAATTTAAAGATACAATAGCAGAAATCCTTTCCAAACTTTTTAATAGGATTTTGTGAAATTAATCTTCTATTGCAGGAGGATTGGGATCTGGAATAACTAAAGATGCAATAATTCCGGAGGCGAGGGATACCCCTATTACAGCAAGTGATAACCATTCCGGAATCTCAACATTGTGTGAAATGATCATTTTAACACCCACAAAAGCTAATATTACCACAAGGCTATAGTTGATGTATCTAAATTTGGTAAGCATTCTGGAAATTAAGAAATACATAGAACGAAGCCCCAAAATTGCCAAAATATTTGAACTGAAAACAATAAAAGGATCTGCAGTAATTGCAAGAATTGCAGGAATACTGTCCAAGGCGAAAAGTATATCGGTCAGTTCAATTATTATTAATGCCACAAATAGGGGAGTGGCGGCGCGCACGCCCATTCGTTTTATAAAAAATTTATCACCGTCCATTTTATAGCTTACCGGAAAAAGCTTTTTCAGAAATCGAAACATCTTCGATTTTTTGGGGTCAAATTCAGATTCCTTGTGCGTCAACATTCGGAAGGCAGTGAATAGCAAAAATGCTCCGAAAACGTAAATAATCCAATCAAACTTATTGATAAGCGCCACCCCGAAAAAGATCATGAGCGCCCTAAAAATTATTGCTCCCAAGATTCCGTAAAATAAAACTTCGTGCTGGTATTTCTGTGGAATGGCAAAAGAAGAAAAGATAACCGCAATTACAAAAACGTTGTCAATACTTAGGGAAAGCTCTATCAAATAGCCCGTAATATATTTAAGGACGGCTACATCGGGAGCCAAATTGGTAGGATTTTCAATCAGCCCATCCTTAAAAAGCCAATAAATTACTCCTGAAAAACCAAGTGCCAAAGTCACCCAAACACTTGTCCAAATGGCGGCTTCCTTGGTTTTAATTACGTGTGGAGTTCGATTAAAAACACCTAAATCCAACGCTAAAAATAAAATGATAAATGCGATAAAAATTCCCCAGACGATCATTGATTAAGGTTTTGCGCAAAAATAAGAGCAATTAAGGTTTAAATATGATATTAAAATGTTAATACTTAAAGGGAGCGTTAAATGTTTTTTAAAAACTTTTTATGGTAAGTGAAAGCCATTATATTTAAAAGAAAAAAATGGAAAAAGTAATTACAGCCAATAAAATCACCCCATTAGATTATCCCGTTCTGGAGAGCATCAAAAATAGATGGAGTCCCCGAATGTTTTCAGAAAAACCAATTACTGAAGCAGAAGTCAAAAAATTATTGGAGGCGGGCCGTTGGGCACCAAGCGCTTCCAATATTCAACCTTGGCGGGTAATTTGGGGAATAAAAGGCACCGAAATGTACGATCGAATTTTTAACTGTCTGGATGAATTTAATCAAACCTGGGCGGTTAACGCACAACTTCTGTGGATAAATGCTTTTAAAAAGACCATGGAAAAAAAGGACAAGGAGAATTTTCATGCCCTCCACGATTTGGGATTGTTTATGGGAAATGTAATGCACCAAGCAACCAGTATGGGCATTGCCGTTCATCAAATGGCTGGTGTACAGTTCAAAAAAGCACATGAGGAATTTAATTTCACTGATGACTACCATGTGGCAACAGCAGTAGCCTTTGGTTATTTTGGAGGTGATCCAGACGGGCTACCTGATGATTTGAAAAAACAGGAATTGAAAGAGATGCGAGAAAGAAAAGAGCAGGAAGATTTTGCCTTCAATGGAAATTTTCAGAATAAAAACAGACAATAAAATTATTATGAGCGAAAAAAAGAAACATGCAGATTTTCAGGACGAATACAGAAAATCTTCCAATTTTGGAAAGATTCAGCAATCGGAAGATCTTAAAATAAAGGGAGATGGTGAATTGAAAGTAGCGAAAGATGCAGAAATGAAAACCAAATCGGAAGAGCGGAAGATTTCAGAAACATTAAAAAAAATTAATTCAGAAGAAGAAGAAGAATAAACGAACTTTAAAACAAAAAATATGAAAATAGGAGTTATAGGAAGTGGAAACATAGGAGGCAATCTCGGAAAACATTGGGCCAAAGCGGGCCATGAAGTATTGTTTACTTCCCGTCATCCCGAACAATTAAACCAATTGGTAAATGAAGCAGGAGGAAAATCAAAAGCCGTAAGTCTTGATGAGGCTTGGGAAGCAAATGCCGATGTGTATCTTTTGGCAGTTCCATTCAAGGCAATTGACAGGTTATCCGAACTTTATGCAGGGGAGTATGGAAATAAAGTAATTATAGACGCAACCAATCCCTATCCGGAACGCGATGGTGAGATGGCGCAGGAAGTTCGCGACAGCAACCGAAATGCATCTGAATATACGGCAATGAAATTTGGTACTGCCAAAACTGCCAAGGCGTTCAATACCATTTATGCCGATCATTTAAAAGAAAGGGCGTTCCGAGAGAGTGATAAATTGGCAATTCCCTTCGCTGCCCAAGATGAGGACAGTAAAAAAATCACCCAACAGCTTATAGAGGATATTGGTTTTGATGCTGTATATGTAGGCGGACTGGAAGACACCCACATTATGGATCCTGACCAAAAAATCTATGGAAAGTCAACAAACAGACAAGAATTGGAAGAAATGATGCAATAACAATATCACTAATTTATAAGTGAAGTTTCGTTTTCTGATGTTTTAAATAATTATATCTTCGGAAAACGAAACTTTTTTTAAATCCATGGCAGAAAACAAAAACGATAAAACAGAAGAGCAGCAACATATTGACGATGAGTTGAAAAACTCTAAAGCTTCTGAGGCCGACACAGCAAAATCGCACGGAGAGATCTTAAAACAACAGATTATTGAAGGGCAGGAGACCTATAATAAAAGCCCGGTTAGTATTTTGCTGAGTTCCTTGACCGCCGGTTTGGAAATAGGATTCAGTTACTTGTTGATTTGTAGCCTCTTTTTCTTTTTGGAGGGAAAAGTTTCTGAAGACAGTATCATTAAAAGTCTTTCTATAGTTTATCCTATTGGATTTGTCATGATTATCCTCGGTCAATCCATTCTTTTCACAGAACAAACTTCGCTACTTACACTTCCGGTTCTAAACAAAAAGCGAAGTCTTGGAAGCTTATTGCGCCTTTGGGGATTGGTTATTTTAGGAAATTTGATAGGGGGGTATTTAATCGCCTTTTTATTAGTTTGGTTTGGACCCCAATTAGGAATCTTTGATTTAAAAACCATAGAAAAAATAGCCGTCCACGTTACCGATTATCACGGCAGCGTAATTTTTGTGAGCGCCATTCTTGCAGGCTGGTTGATGGGGCTGCTATCTTGGCTGGTAGCTGCTTCCAAAGATACTTTAAGCCGTATATTGATTATTTATATAATCACCGCCGTACTTGCATTTACAGGCCTTCACCACAGTATTGTCGGCAATGTGGAAGTGTTTTCCGGACTCATAAGTTCACCAAAAATTATTTTTGTAGAATATCTTTCCTTTATATCATTGGCGCTATTGGGCAATGCCTTGGGAGGGGCTTTCTTTGTTGCACTTCTTAAATACCGTGCCTTTGTTTATGATGTAAAAGGTTAAAATATTCTATTAATAAAATACAGAGAATCAAAAATCCCTTCGAAGAGGGATTTTTTAATGTTTTGATTTAGCAAGTGGAACTATAGTTAACCTGGGTTAATATTTGCTCCCGGTTTTGGCTTAGCCTTCGGTTTGGGTTTCGGCTTAGCGGCTGCCGTCTTTTTCTTCGGTTTGTTACCGTCATCTTTGGGCGGCATATCTGGTGGTGTAGGCATAATTGAAAGGGTTTTAGTTAGACAATATTTAAATATACTCAAAAAATGGGATTGTTTCTTATTTTTTAATCATAAATCCGCGAAACTTTTTGAATTTAAGTAACTTAGCAAGACTAACCAGATTATATGAAACTAAAGTCCTTTTTTAAGCAGTGCCACGAAAAGGAAGTTTTTAAAATGTTGTCCATCTACATTGTCTCTGCGTGGGTCATATTGCAGGTACTTTCCATCACTTGGCAACCATTGGGGCTTCCGCAGAAATCTGTTGCTTTCTTAATTATCGTACTGCTACTTTGCTTTCCGCTTTATATTTTTTTTCTGTGGAAATTTCGAGTCGCGCCACTACATAAAGTGGAAACCGAAATGGATGAAAAGGAAAAGAAGAAAAGAAGCGCTTTCCAAAAAATGTATTTCTCCTCCTTGGGCATTATTACTTCTTTATGCGTAATTGCTGTTTTCTTGATAGTCAACAGGAATTTTTCACCAACAGATTCAAATATCCTTCCCAAAGTAATCAAAAGTGATAAGATTGCGGTGCTCAAGTTTGGAAACAATACAGGCGACCCACAGTATGATATTGTAAGTAAAATGGCAGCGGACTGGATTATCCACGGTATTACCGAAAACAACGTGGCGCAAGTAATCACTCAGGATCAGGTGGATGAATACCGAAGTATCTTAAAAGGAAAGAATATTGAGGAAGATGAAAGTACCATTGTAAAGGAATATCTAAAACCAAATAAAATCATCTCTGGAAATTTCTATTTAAAAAATGGAAATCTACTTTTCCAGGGAATGCTTACGGCTGCAGAGACCAACAAAATCAATATTTCCTTTAAGCCCACGGAATGTGCGGCCGAAAACCCATTAAATTGTATCGAAGAATTAAATGAATCCATAATAGGCTATTTCATTACGGAAGACCAGAAAAAACTGATGTTACAGGAAGCGCCTCCAAAATATGAAGCTTATAAATACTTGCTTGAAGCAAAATACAGTAATGACAATGAAGAATATATCAATTTATTGAATAAAGCTATTACCGCAGATTCCACCTATTTTGAACCAAAGGTCTTGCGGGTTGCCCATTATTACAACCTTGGCGAATACAAAACCGCAGACTCGTTATTAAAACAAATAAAACCCGATTCATATAGAAACAAACGGCAGTTGAATCTCTTAAATATGTACGAGGCCTTATTGAAAGGGGAGAACCGCACTATTTATAAAACAATATTAAAGGAGTATGAAATAGCACCGTTTGACATGCTGACCAATAAAACCGCGATGGTAATTGCATTGCAATACGTCAACAGGCCAGAGGATGTAGATGCTATTTACAAAACAGTGGTTATGGACAGTATGAATCTTCAAAACTGCACTGACTGCACCATTCGGATCTATGTAAAAGCTTATGCCGATATTGAATTGCAGAAATACATTACAGCGATTAAACTCATAGAGAAAACGCAGCAAGAGGTAGAGGCAACGCTATTGAATAGACCACTGGCTATTGCATATATAAGGGCAGGAAAAGGAGAGAAGCTGGATCAATTTCTCCGAAAGATAAATATTGTCGCAAGCCCAGCCGAGGTACAAGAACTTTATTTGCAAGCCGGAAAGGAATATTTATTGAAAGGCGAAAAGGAAAAGGCGGTAGAATATTTCAACAAAATAATAAATGCCGAAAAAGAAACGGTGTCTCCAAAAATGCGGGCCGATGCTTATTTCTATAATGAAGAATATCAAAAAGCCCAACGTATTTTAAAGGAAGTGAATTCACAGGAACCAGAAAACAGTGATGCTTTGGTTAAGTTGGCAATTTGCAATTTTAAACTGGGAAATACCGAAGATGTCCAAAAAAATTTAAACAGCTTGGAAGGTTTGCGGGCTCCCTACCAATTTGGGGAAATAGATTACGCCCTAGGCCAATATTACGCCGCCACAGTTAACGAAACAGAACTTTACAAATATTTACTGAAGGCCGCCGCCAATGGTCATTTGTACCATTGGAAATTCTTTAAAAACGATCCCCAATTCAAAAAATATAATGAAACAAAGGCATTTAAGGAGATTATGAACTTTTGGAAGTAACAGTAATTAGCTTTCCAAAATGTATTGATGCGGTAAATAGAAAATAGAACTTTAGGATATAAGACTAAAAATGTCATTTAAAATATAACATTGATTAAAGTACGAATTAGTCATAGGTCTTATGTCTGCACGGTTTAAGTCAATTTATTATTTAATTGATCTTATCACAAGGCAATAAATACATTTAAATTCAAGAACAATGGCAAAACTCAAAAACGCACACGCACTATTGATTGGGGTAGGAAGTGACGATTTACCGGAAACTGTAACCGATGCCAAGGCTTTGTATAAGATATTAAGTGATAAGGAGCACGGCAGCTATTACAAGAAAAATATAAAAAAACTTACCGGAAAGAAAGCCACACGCATGGGCATTCTTAATGCGTTTGATGATTTATTGGAACGCACCGATGAAAATTCCTCCGTATTACTGTATTATTCAGGGCATGGCGGGATGTATAGCGACAATACCTTTATAAAAGATGAAGCAAAAAAGAAACCAGAATCAGAGAACCAAAAATACTTTCACTTATGCCCAAATGATTACGATCCAAACAATTATGAGAGCACTTGGATAAAAGCTGAGGAGATAAAATACAAGATTTCACAATTGAAATCCAGAAGACTGATTTTCTTTTTGGATTGTTGCCACGCGGCAGGAATGACGGCAGGAGTAACAGGTTTAAATTCGCAGCCACGGCATACCAATGCAGACGGACTTGCCCAAAATCTGGACGACGGACGGGGAATGACCATAGTTTCAGCCTGTCGCGCGGAACAGTTGAGCGTAATTTTGGAAGGGGATGAAAACAGTCTTTTTACCAAGTGTTTAATAGAAGTATTACGAGGGGATTCAAAATATGACCCAAGTGACCCGTTGGTGCGCATTTTTGAGGTGGTGCAATATATTTTCAAAAAGGTTCCGGAGATATATCCAGACCAAAATCCTTACGCAA
>TARA_R110002012_G_scaffold179332_2_pt1 | contig 22238 bp, 8 predicted proteins | sample TARA_R110002012 | Tara Oceans TARA_R110002012 (sample SAMEA4396515) | marine metagenome | biome: Westerlies Biome; feature: [DCM] deep chlorophyll maximum layer (ENVO:01000326); material: water (ENVO:00002006), including particulate matter (ENVO:01000060) such as... | depth 40 m | reverse complement strand
TCGCTCTACGGGGCGATCGCAAACTACAAATTAAAAAGAAATTATGGCAATAAGCGTAGATACAGTATATCAAAAAGTTTTAGCTTTGTCTAACAAAGAACAAAGAGGTTATATAACACCACAAGAATACTTGTTGCTAGCCGATCAAGCTCAACAACTTATATTTGAGCAGTACTTTTATGATATAGATAAGTCTTTAGATTTGTTTGCCAACAATACTGAGTACAGTAATAGAATGAGTGAGATAGAAGAAAGACTAGCTCCTTTTAAAAATACAAATGTAGATATGGCAAGTGTGTCGGGTTCTACAATGACACTACCAACAACCCTACATAGATTAGGAACTGTTTTTTACAACGACGGTAATAGAAGTGTTAAAGTAGAACAAGTAGATGCAGGTGAAGCTGAGATAATGCAGCAAACAGCTTTATATGCAGCTACACAATTAAGACCTATTTACGTAAGAAGAACAGCAACTACAATACAGTTTTATCCTAGCTCAGCATCACCAGCATATTCCACGTCAACGGTAAACTGTAACTTTATTGATACACCTATAAAACCAATTTGGAATTATACTGTTGTAAACAATCAAGCTTTATATAACGCTACAGGTTCTGTTGATTTTGAACTTCACGAATCTGAAGAAACTGATTTAGTTTACAAAATATTAGAAATGGCTGGAGTTGTTTTAAACAAACCAGGTTTAGTACAAATAGCGTCAAACGAAGAAACAGCAATGATGGCAAAAAAACAATAATAAATGGGATTAATAACACAAACAGGGCAACAGTATTATAGTACGGCATCACCAACGCCTTTTGGCGATTATCAATTTGTATCGCTAGAACATGTTATAAATCAGTTTATAATAGCTTATGTTGGTGAAGATAAAATTATAAGTAAGATTAAAAGAACAGACGTTGCTTTTCATGCTATGAGAGCTTTACAAGAATTATCTTTTGATACTTTTAAATCTATTAAGTCTCAAGAAATAGTTTTACCACCATCGCTACAAATGATATTACCACAAGACTACGTAAACTATGTTAAAATTTGCTGGAGTGATTCCAACGGTATACAACATGTTTTATACCCTATGTTAAAATCATCAAACCCAAGTGACGTATTACAAAAAGCAAATGGAACTTATGATTTTGACTCAAGTACTTCGTTAACAACAGATGATTCCTCTACAACATGGGAGTCTTTTGAATCAAATAACGCAAGTGGTAACAACGATCATAACCACGATCATAATGATGAGCACATGTATAGCACTAGGTTTGGTCTTGATCCTCAGTTTGCTCAAACTAACGGAAGTTTTTATATAGATCCTAATACTGGAAAAATACACTTTAGCTCTAATGTTTCAGGAAAAACTGTAGTTTTAGAATACATAAGTGATAGTCTTGGAACCGACGCTGAGATGAAAGTTCATAAGTTTGCAGAAGAAGCTATGTATAAACATATTGCTTACGCCGTTATGTCTACAAGAAAAAACATTCAAGAGTACATTGTGCAAAGATTTAAAAAAGAAAGATTTGCAGAGACAAGAAAAGCAAAATTAAGATTATCTAACATTAAACAAGAAGAGCTTACACAGATTTTAAGAGGAAAGTCGAAACAAATAAAACACTAGTATATGCCAGAGTTGAAGCGTAGTTTTACAAAAGGTCGAATGAACAAAGACCTTGACGAAAGAATGGTACCTAACGGCGAGTATAGAGATGCTTTAAATATTGAAATAGCAACTTCTGAAGGATCAAACGTAGGTGCAGTTCAAACGGCAAAAGGTAATAAAAGTTTAACTAATCTATTTGGTGAAAACGCCACTTGCGTTGGAACAATAGGCAATGGTAAGACTAATAAATTTTATTGGTTAGTTTCTTCTCCAGATAAAAACACAACGGCTAGTAAAACTTTTGATCATGCTGAGCAAGATAGTAGTGGAACTGTAAGCGTTGTTCATAACGTTTATTCTGATTATATAATGGAGTATGACGAAGAAAATGATAACACTAGTTATATAGTAGTAGAAAACTATAAAGTTGAATCAACTATATCTAATGATAGTCACGGAACTAATGCTGACCACATACATTTAACTGATTTTAATACCAGCGATATAAGAGATGTTGGTATACAACCTGGTATGGACATCACAATTAAAGGTGTTAAAACTTGTGTTCTTAAAATTGAAAAAGATGCATCACCTTGGAATGGTTGGAGAGTTTATACAAAGCACACTGCTGCTGATCAAGGTTTTGGTGCTTTAGACAATGTAGTTGCTGGTGATTCTGTAACTTTTGAACTACCTTTTAACAAAAGAGCTCTGGGCTTTACTCACTTTGCTAGTGAAAAACCTAAAAAACTTATAACAGGTCTTAACATAATTGACGACTTGTTATTTTGGACAGATGGAATTACAGAGCCAAAAAAAATAAATATAGAAAGATGTAGATTTGGCTCGCAACAATTACTACCAAGTGATTTTGAAAACGGCACAAATAAATACTACACTTTACTCGTTGTAAACGGCCAAGTACCAAGCTCTTCAAACGGAAGATTATCTACAGAAGATTCTAGCTTTTCAAACATGCCTTTAACTTACAGAGAAACTACTGTAATAAAAAAATCCCCTACAACCGCACTAACATTAACAATGTCCAACACTACTAGAGCTGATATAGTTTTAGACGGTTCTTTAATTGTAAACGCAAATGTTAACCTACCTTTTAGTAACGCACAAAACACAAGTTCTGATTTCTTTTTTGATTCTGTTGGCGTACAATTAAAATACGGAAACCTCACAGATCCACTACAGTTTGGATCACAAATGGATTGGCAAGTAGGTGATTTTATTGAATTTTACCCAGATGACAAAGACGCTGGTAATTCTAACGATGTGTTAGTGATGGCAAAAGTTGAAACTGTTGTTAATGCAGACACTTTTGTTTTTGAAATAAGAACTATATCTTTGCAAGTTGTAAAAACTATAACAACTTATAGAGCAAAGCTTAAGCAGAAAAAACCATTGTTTGAATTTAAATTTCCTAGATTTGCTTACAGATGGAGATATGAAGATGGAGAGTATTCTACATATTCACCTTTTTCAGAAGTAGCATTTTTACCTGAAAAATTTGATTATTTACCTAAAAAAGGTTTTAACCTTGGAATGACAAATAATTTAAGATATTTATTGTTGTCAGGTTTTAAACCAAACACAACGCCTTTAGATGTTGTTGAAATAGATATACTTTACAAAGAGTCAAACTCACCTAATGTTTATACTGTTGAAACTATAAAATCTCCTAGTGGTAGAAATGATGCTTTAGGTACAGATTCATTTCCTGGTGATAAAGGTTGGTTTGGATTAATTAATCATAATGGAAATTGGTCAGAAGGACCAAACACAAAATCAACAACATCTCACATGGTTGGTCAAAATACTTTTGACGGCACAATACCCCTTATTACTTCTGCAGGCGTTTATTTTTATGGCTTAGATCTTCATTATGGAGATTCTAATATGAAAATTGGTGATACCATTGTTTTTGCAAATGGATTTAATTCTGGTTTAACTGGTCCGTTAATTGTTACTGGTATAAGAAGTATTACAAGCGCTTCAACTGGTCTTCTTCAAACTAGCATGTCTTTTAGTGCTAACGGAACTCAAGTTAATGTTGCATCAGCAAGCTGGTTTAATGAAGGTGTTGTTATTGAATTTTTTAGAACAATAGCTACAAGACCGGCTTTTAATATTGATTATCCTCAAGGTTCTTTAGAAGTAGATTCTGACATGATACATGCTACGCTACCAGCAAATCAATTATTAAGACCTTGGGATAACGTTCCTATTAAAGCTTTGTCTCAAGAAATAACTGGTAACAGAGTTGTTTATGGTAACTATACTCAAAACTACAATTTAGTAGATAATAAAAACGATTTAATTAAAAACAGTTTTCAACCTGTTGTAACAGTGAGAAAAAATGTTAGACAAAACGTTCGCTATAATGATGCAACAACATTAAGAGATCCTTCAACTGGTGCTGTTATAGACTGGTGGGATATTAGAAATGCTGTGTTAGAGACTCCTACTATGCCAGAGCGCTCAATAAAATCTTTAAGAGATTATCAAGTAGGAGTTGTGTATATGGATGAATTTGGAAGACAAACACCAATACAAACTCACGAAACAGGCGTTTTAAAAATACCAAAAGACGAAGCTGCAAGATACAATCAACTTAACTTTCACCTTAGAGATGCTGATGATTCAACGCAAACTAAAAATGCACGATATCCAGAGTGGGCTTCTCATTACAAGTATTACATAAAAGAAAACTCTAACGAGTATTACAATTTGGCTATGGATCGTTTTTACGATGCTGAAGATGGTAATATATGGCTTTCTTTTCCTTCTTCTGAAAGAAACAAAGTTGATGATGAAACTTTTTTAATATTAAAAAAACGACACGATAATAATATTTTTGTTGCTGAAGATGCTAGGTTTAAAATACTAGCTATAGCAAATGAAGCACCTTTGTTTGTAAAAACTAAATCAAATAGTTTTGGTATTATAAGTAGTAACAATTATCAAACCGGTGGTGAGCCTAAAGTTAACCAACAACACGTTGATATTGAAGATTCATTTTTTCAGTCTAACGGGGCTTACTCCGAAGTTTTAAACGTAAAAAATAGAGTTATAAGATTTTCAAATGCAACTAACACAACAAAATATTACGAAATTGTTAATATTGTTACTGTTGGTAATTTTAAAAGAGTTACTTTAAGAAAACCACTTGGAACAGATGTTTCTTTTACAACAGATGATGGTACTGCTCTTGGTACTTTTATAGGTAACATATCTTTAGAAATAGCAGAAAGAGAAATTAAAAATTTAGCAGAGTTTGAAGGAAGATTTTTTGTTAAAGTATTGAAAAATGCTACGCTAGAAAAAAACATATTAGCTGACGCTCCTTTAAAAACTTATACAACATCTTCAAGTGTTAATCTTGGTCATTTATTTAAAAGATCTTCTGGTAAAGCTCGTCTTGAAAAATCATTTTGGGCTGATGAAGTTCCGTGGAAACAATGGTTTGTTGATAATATGATATCAGAAGGTATACACCAGAGCGATCCGCTACACAACAATTTTTTATATTACAACGGGCAAGGTCTTCACAATGTTAACACGTCTATTGATATTTCGTACCACATGTTTCAAAATGCAGATCACATGAGTAGATGGGATCCGCCTTGGCATATACTTGACACTATAGACCCTGGTGTTTCTAGCTATGACAAATCTGTTGCTAATAGTTTTTTTAATATTGGTCAATTATTTAGATGGACAGGAGACACAACAATATATAGAATAACAGGCGCTACATCGCATTCTGTAGAAAACTGGAACGCTACTGAAAGCGGTACTTACAGAGCTGCAACTAATCATAGGGAAAAATTTAAAGTACATTTTACCCCTCCATTAGGATTAAGTGGTTTTACCGATGCTGTTGGCAAACCAACTACTGGTTACAATCCTTTTAATGACAATGTTCCTGGGGACGGCGATTCTTGGGGTAATTTTGACGTTAGTAATCCTGATAAAAGAAATATAGAATTTTTAGAAGAATTTATTGGTGATAGTAGCTATAGTAGTGATAACCCTGCTATTTGGGAAACTGAGCCAAAAGAAAATATTGATGTTGATATTTATAATGAAGCAAGTAATTCTTTGCCTATAAAATATGAGTGGAGTCCTTTCCTAAACAAATTTGTGTATTATACTTTTTCACAAAGCTGGAATCCTGTTGATTATTACAATTGTTTTTCGTTTAACAATGGTGTTGAATCAAATAGAGTTAGAGATGATTTTAATGCTGTAACTATAGACAAAGGTCCAAAAGTATCTACAGTTTTAGCTGAACAATATAAACAAGAGCAAAGAAAATCTGGCTTAATATATTCTGGTATATACAACTCTACTAGTGGTATTAACAATCTTAATCAATTTATACAAGCTGAAAAGATAACTAAAGATATTAATCCTACTTACGGTAGTATTCAAAAGTTGTTTTCTAGAGATACTGATTTAGTAACTTTTTGTGAAGATCGCATAATAAGAGTATTAGCTAATAAAGATGCTGTGTTTAATGCTGATGGAAATATTAACTTAACTTCAACAAATAATGTTTTAGGCCAAGCAACTCCTTACGCTGGTGATTACGGTATATCAACAAACCCAGAGTCTTTTGCTGTAGATCAGTATAGAGCTTATTTTACAGATAAATCTAGAGGCGCTGTTATAAGGCTTTCAATGGATGGTTTAACTCCAATATCAGACATAGGTATGAGAGATTGGTTTAAAGATTCTTTTAAACAATATAATTTATCTCTACTCGGAAGTTATGATCAAAACAAAAAGGTTTATAATTTGACAGTAGACACTACTAGTTCAGCATTAGCTAGAGAGTTTGAGTCTTCAAGTCCACCAGAAGGTTCTACAAAAACATACTTTGGTGTTACTGGTAACGGAGGCAATGGTTTAGTACCGGGTAGCGTTATAACTAAAGACTGGGCTCCATTTGATATAAACAACAATATAAATTTTGATCCATCTTCTATATCTTTTATAGATGTAGCTGTTAATGATTACGATGGTGTAGATCAAACAACTTGGTTAGCTACGTTAAAAACAGCTGTTGATGCTGGCAACGCTTATAATCTTGCTATAGGTATTGATGATACACAAGAGTATGGTGGTGGTCCAATTGGTGAAAATATTTTTACAGTAGTGTCAGTAAGCGCACCAGCTTTAAGTACCACTGGAGTATTGTATTATAGAATATATTTAACGTTAGACTCAGGTAGTGTTGACTTACACGCGCATGTAGCTTACATAATTTATTATTTAAAAACTCCAAGTGTTAGTAAAAAAGGAGATATAACAAGTCCTTATACTGTAAGTTTTAGTGAAGACACTAAAGGTTGGACTTCGTTTGCTTCTTGGATACAAGAAACAGGTGTTTCAATAAACGATAAGTTTTTTACTTTTAAAGGCGCTGAATTATTCCAGCAACACGCTAATGAAACTAGGAATAACTTTTATGGAGAGCAACACGAATCTACTATATGTACTATTTTTAACGACTTACCAAGCAGCGTTAAAAGCTTTAGCTCTTTAAGTTATGAAGGTAGTCAATCTAAAATTGATCAAGACTTAACTGATCAAGAGTACTATAACAATGCTGATGTTAGTGGTTGGTATGTTGAATTAATAGAAACAGATTTAGAAACAGGTTTTATACCTGAGTTTAAAGAAAAAGAAGGTAAATGGTTTAACTATGTTAGAGGAAATCAACAAAATACTTTAGAAAATCTTAACGTTAAACAATTTTCAACACAAGGCGTAGGAACACCATCAGCAGTTCAAATTTTTGAGGGTGGATCAACAGTGTTAAGTAAATTAACAACAAAAGACGTTGGTGACGTTGATTAAAACAAAATAAATGGCAAACAATTATTCAGTATCAAATTTTACAACTTTAGAGAACACCGGTGACAACGTTGCTAATGGAACAATTTTGTCTCCTGTATATTTATATATAACTCCAGACCCTGGTTTTGTTATACAAGCTAGTGATTTTACTATTGGAGATCCTCTACCTGCACAAGCAATATCTGCTGTTTTTAGTGATACAACAACAGCTCTTGCTCCAACAAATTTAGTAAAAGTTACTGTTGAATTAGCTTCTTGGTATATTCATGGAAACTCAGCCTTTACAATAGCTATAGATATAGATGGATCTGCACATGCAACTAAAAATAGATTAAACTGGACCACTATACATAACAGTGGAGTAAGTAATGTTACACAAACTTTAACAGCTACTAATAAAACAGCTTCTGTAACTGGAGATCTTACAACTAACACTTGTTTTTTAGATATACAACAAAATTTAACTACTGAGGTTGCTACATTTGTATATACGGCTGCTTCTAACTTTCATCTTGCTACAGTCCCTTCTTTTCAAATTATATCACAAGACTTAACAAAATGGAGCTCAATAACTAGCGATGAAGTTTATAACAGTGATAACCAACTAACTTCTATAAAATATTCTTTTAGCTACGACATGGGTACTGTAGATATACCGCTTTCAGATGGTGAGTCTATAATACTTGAAACACCTGTGTTAAGAGCTGATAGAACTACTTGTAATAAAATAACAGCTGTTTATTATGATATGTTTCCAAACGAAGCTACCTTAGATGGTTTTGAAAATTTATTAAATTTAAATGTTGTTGGTACTGAAGGAGCTACTTACGAAATATCAATACAAGATAATCTTGGGTTGACTTATGATTTTGAAAATGATGTTTTTTCAAGAGAAGGCGCTCCTTTTTCTCCAGAACAAACTATATTTTCACCATCAAAACAATTAGCGCTTGGAAGGTTTAGAGATAAAAATGTTCATAGAATAATTATACCAGAAAATACTTTAAGCGAAGCAACATATCAAACAAAAGTAAGGCCAACCGGTCTTACAAAAACATCAACAGATTGTACTAGCACAGAGAGTTATGTTATAACACACAACAAATATGGTGTTGTTGATTACATTTTAACTACAGCTGTTGATGGGTTTGGTGTTAACGCTGCTAATACCACTATAAAAAGTGTATTAAACAAAACTCCTTTTTTAGAATTATCAACATTTAATCCAGCAAGCTTTCCGGATTTGAGCACTTTTAATAATGGTTATTTTACCTTTTCTCAAGTTTTAGGCTATACTGTTAATGGAACTGTAGCATCGCATAGCGCTGTTGATTCTACCACTGTAGGTTTAACAGCAACTGGTTCTTCTTTAAAACTTCAAGTTGGCGATTCGGTTACCGGTACAAATGTTACAGATGGATCTGTTATTTCAAGTTTTGAAGAAAGCTCTATTGTTTTAAGTAAGACTCCAGCTGGTGCAATTTCAGGAGGTTTAGTGTTTACTAGAACTGTTGGTATATCTAGACAACCTTTAGTTAGTGATATAAGATCAACATCACCAATAACAACATTTAATAATTTGCTTGATCATGCTGAATATACTGTTATTAGGGCTGTTACAAATTCAACTGTAATTTCAATAGCTGACAGTGAAGGCGGTGATTTTTCTGACTTAGACGTGGGTATGCTGGCTGAAGGAGATAATATACTTGGAACTCCAACCATAGTAAGTGTATCAAAGGGTAATGTAGTTCTTTCAAGTAACCAAACTTTGTCAGCTGGTGATGACATAAGGTTTTCTGTTGCTGGTAGTAAACTATGGATAGAAAAAATCGATGTAACAGGAGCTGGTACTTCTTCTTGCAAGTTAAATATAGATGGTTACATTGAAAGATTAGGAAACGTAGATGTAGCGGCCGAAGTTGTGTTAGGTAATTTTGTACAAGCTTATGTGGCTCCTACTATTACGGCTTCAACAGCAACGGTAACGCTTGGTGGTACTATTATAATAAGACCTTTAGAAACAGATACCTTTAGCTCACAAACATTAATAATATCAGAAATTACTAGTTCTGGTAACTCAAGAGCAATATCACTAAGCTCTGATGGTCAAGCTATAAAGTATTTAGCTCCACTTACAGGTACTACAGACACTATATCATACAAAATATCTGATGGTATTTCAGCAGAGTCATCAGCCGCAAACATAGTAATAACATTAACACCATAAAACATGGCTAGCGTAAGTATAACATTTGCAAATAAAATAAACGACTCAGTACAAACAGGAGACATGATCATGTATTCTAACCCTACAACTGTTGGCGGGTTTTCAACATCATCTCAATCAGATGTAGTTTTATTAGGTGCATGCACGTCTATACATTCAAATAGATTGTCTATGGTTGTTTCGTTTAACAATGTAACAACACTACCTCCGACTACTAATAGTTTTATATTGTTTAGTAAAGACAAGATCGTTAATCCAAGTGGAGTTCTTGGTTATTATGCTGAAGTTTGCTTTAGAAACAACTCTACAGTAGAGTCTGAACTGTTTGGTGTTAATGCTGACATATTTGAGAGTAGTAAATAGTTACTAAAAACTGTGACTATATAGGCATATTAAATCAAATTAAATGTCTATAAACAAAAGAAAATCAGAGTTGTTAGTAACTCACAAAGATAAAGTAGCAAAACTTGAAAGTGCTCTGATTAGTGTTGCTGATGAAAAAAATATCGTCACAAAACAAAACACTAAAATATTTCCATTAAAACATACTTTTGCTGACGGTATATATGTTAGACAAATGAGCATGAAAAAAGATAGTTCTGTTATTGGTGCAATACACAACCACTTACATGTTTGGTTTTTATTAACTGGAAACATATCTGTAGCAACAGAAGGAGCAGTTGAAGATTACATAGCACCTTGTTATGTAGTAGCAACACCTGGAACTAAAAGAGTTATATATGCTAACGAAGACTCTATATTTGTCAATGTCCACAAAAATCCTTCTAACACAAAAAACATAAACGAATTAGAAAGTGAATTGGTTTCAATAAATTATCAAGAATATGAAAAATATATTAACAAAAATAAATAGCTTATGAGTTTCTTATTAGTAGGTATAGCAGCTGCGGCTGGAGGTTCACAGATAGTTATGGCTTTAGCTGGTAGTAAAAAAAGAAAAAAAGAACAAGCTTTAGCTTCTGCGGAACTGCAGAAACGTAAGTCAGATTATGAAAACATGGATACTAGTAACCCTTATGCTAACATGGAAAACACTATGGAAGATCTTACTGTTAATACTCAACAAGCTCAATTTCAAGCACAACAAGGTCAACAACAGCGAGCCAACATAATGCAAAACATGCAAGGTGCAGCTGGTGGTTCTGGTATTGCTGGACTAGCTCAAGCTATGGCAAATCAAGGTGCTATCGCTACACAGAAAGCATCAGCTTCAATTGGTCAACAAGAAGCATCCAACAAGCAAGCTGTGGCAAGAGAGGCATCTAGATTACAAACAATGGAAAGACGTGGTGATGCTAGAAGTCAAGACTTACAAAAAGATAAAACAGAAACTTTACTTGGTATGTCTCAACAAAGAAAAGCTGCTGCAGATGCAGCTAGACAAAGAGCTAGAGATCAAGTTGCTGCTGGTATAGGTACTATAGGCGCTGCGGGAATGCAAGGAGCTAAAGGAGTAAACGCAAACATGGCTGCTGGAGAAGGAATGTTTGGAGATGCTGGTGGAACTGGTAATAAAACTATTTTCAATAAAGAGTATAGAACAGGGAACTTCTAATAAACAACAATATGGCAAAGAAATTTAAAAAACACATGATGTATGGTGATGGTAAAGAAAAAATGGCCAACACCCATAAAGAACATCTAAAGCTTAAAGCTAAAGGTTGGGGTCATACTAAACCAAAAGACAGTCCTTTAGACTTAAATCAAACTTTAGTTAGAGGCGCTGGTCAATCTAACAAACAGCTTGGTGGATCAAGTAGTCTTTCAGCTGGTGATTGGAAAGGTGAGTTGATAACAAAACCTATTATGGACGCTTTAGTTGGTAAAAAATTAACTGAGGAAGAACAAAAAGCAGCTAACAATACAAAGAAAAAAGAAATTATTAAACCAAAAACAGAAGTTGTAAAAGGTTGTATGGATCCAGATGCTAATAATCATAATCCCGATGCTACAGAAGATGATGGATCTTGTGAGTATACTAAAACACCAGGTCCAAATGTAATTGTAGATGATATTATTCCAATAGCAATTGACAAGAAAAAAGATAAAAAGAAAAAAGACGATGTCAAAAACACCAAGCAAAAACAAAAAAATGTTGGTGTAATTAATGTTTCAAAGAAAAAAAGAAACGCTATACAGAGATTGTTTTCAAAAGACAAAAGTAGATATAAAAAAGCTTTAGGATATGATGCTAGGCGGGCGGTTAATGATAAAATGAGAAAATATGTTAAAGAAGGTGGTAGCAAAGACGACAAAGCTTATAAAGATTTACAATCTAAAAGAGATGAAAATTTTTATAGATTAAAAAGGAAAGGCTTGTTTAACGATAAAACTTTATCTAGAAAAGAGATGGACGATTATATTGCAAAAAATAATCTTACAAGAAAAAATAATAGCTCACGTTACGAAGGTGATTATTATTCTCCACTTGAAATGAACTCTAGAGAAAAAGTTTTAAGAAAAAGATCTTCTAACTCTAATAGCTATACTCCTTTTGCTTATAAAGAAAGAGTCGGTGATAGCACTCCTTTTTATCAAATTGAAAAAGTTAAACAAAGCAGGGCAATGGCCAATGAAATTCCCAAGGTAAAACTTCCAAAGGTTGACGTTGAAGGTAATGTTTTTGACTTAATAAACCAGTATGGAGATTTAAAAGTAGGAAAAGCAGTAGATAACATGCAACTTATTGGTGATGAAAAGCCACCACAACTATTGGGCGCGCCAGCTGTTTCTGCTATATCAGACTTTATGCAATTACAAAAAGAAGAGTTGTTTAAAATGAAAGATGGTGTTGGTAATGCAAGTAGAGATAGAGAAAATATTATATCTAACGCTAAAAGTCTATCTGCAAACATGAATAAAATTGGAGGCTGGCTGTCTGAAAACATAGAATCTATATCTGAGGAAACTGAATCAAAAGGATCTTCTGTTGCAAACACATATCTAAGAGATATACTTATTACTAAAAAAACAGATGAAGAAGGTAAACCTTTAACAACAATGATAGTTGATAATAACAATGATTTAGCAATTAAATTTAGAGATATTGCAGAGACTTATAATTTAGATTCTATAAACGAAAACATATTTCCTAAATCATTTAAAACTTTTGAAACGTTATCTACAGCAATGAGATCAACTATGGACGAAGCTATTGCCGGTTTACCGTTTAACGAAGAAGGTGCAAAAGCTTTAATAAACAATGCTTTAAAAACGCAAGAAGAAATACTTTCTACAATACACGACGAAGAAAGTCCGCTGCATAAAATACTAGAAGATTTTGCAAACGCTTATCCCAATGCTAATATGGATTTTTTCCACATAGACTCTCCTTATTTTAACTTAGACGACGTAAAACCTATAGTAAAAGATTACGCATTAAAAAAATTAAGAAGCCAACACGCTTTGTATTCAAAAGGAAAAGTAGCTTCTCAAACAATGACGAACGACGAGATAATTTCAAAATATAGTAAATAAAATTATATGAACGAAGAGTTAAAAGTAGAACTTGATAAAATGAAAGCCGAAAATAAGCAGGCTTTAGCAGATGGTAATCCTATCGTGCATGATGATGCTGCTTTTGAAGCTGTTGTAAAAAATTATGAAGTTGCAGAAACTAATTCTTTAAAAATAGTTGGCAACCCAGAAGCTGATTTTAAAAAAGAACACGAGATAAATAGACAAAAGTTTAAAAATCAATTACTTGAAAAAGGTTTGCAAGAAGTAGATGTGTTAAGAAATCTTCAGATTTTTGACGATGAAGAGTTTTTGAAGTGGGAGCAAAATCAAAAAAAATTAGCTACTTATGTACCAAAGGTTGACATTGTTGAGGGTGATAAAAAATCTATATCAAGATATTTAAAACCTGAAGAGTTTAATGAGCATAAACAAAGTGACGATCCAAGACTTAACACTTCTAATTATATAAATTCTAAAATATCAAGTAAAGGTTTTAAAGCAATTTCAATTAACAATGCAACAGCGGTTAGCAACGAAGGTTATGGAGGTCTTGGTTCTTATGTTAAAATAACAGCTGCAAATGGTAATAATAAAATATTTAACGTAAAACAAACTGGAACTTCTACGAGTCCTAGTGTAAGAGAGAATGTTGGGGCTACTTATGCTAATGAAAATACTTTAGAAGAAATAATTGCTTGGACAGACTCTCAGGAAATATCAAGTGAGCAAAATTATATTTTTCAATTAACAAATGAAACTCAAGACGAAAATGGTTTTTACAATTTAAATATAATAAATGACAGTGATATAAATCCAACTTATGATTACGAAAGACAAATATCTCTAAGTGGTTATCAAGCAAATATAGAGCAAACTGAAGTTATAGTTTCATTAGTTCATGGTAGTATAAAAAAAGCAATAACAAATCCAGAATCCATGGGTTTACAAGCTTTATACAGCACGGTTAGATCTGAAGAAATAAGCGTTGACGATAAAGAAGAAATACGTAATGCTGTTTACGATAGAGTTAATAAAAAATTAGATATTACATTAAGTAAAGATTCTTTTGGAAAAATATTTGAAATGTATGATGGTATTTTATATAATATTAAAACAGAAAATAGTAATTACAATAATTTAAAAGCTAGTGGAGAGAAATTAGATCCAAATTTTAAAAACGAAAGAATTCAAAAGTTTTATCAAAATTTAAGCGCAAGAGAAAAAATTAAATTTGATTTATATAAACAAATTAGAGATAGAGAAGAAGTTTTAAGAATAGCGGGTACACCTTACAAAGATGATAAAAAGCTAAACGACTTAAAAAACAGTGTAAAAGAAAACTCTAAAACTAAAATTCCAGTTGGAGGTCTAAACTCTATATTGGCGTCAAATTATTTAAATCAAGAACCGCCAAGTGTTGTTGTAGAAAACCCAGAGTTATCTAGCATGCTTTTTGAAAACGATATGCTTCCGCAAGCTGTAGAAAACGCTGCGGAAATTGCTAGTGAGTTTGATAAGATGACTGATTTAGAGTTAGCAAAACTAGCTTACACTTTACCGCCAACAATGTCAGATCGAGAAGTTATTGAACATTATAGAGATAACTTATTAAAAATAAGATTAAAAACCGAAAAAGAATTTTTAGACAAAAAGATAACAATAAACATTACTAATCTTGGGGCAGAGTTTAATGTTAATGGTTTTTTTAGAAAATATCCTGAAGCAAAAGAAAAGAATAAAATGTGGACTGGAGGTAGTGGCACGATGACAATATCTATTCAAGAGCTTTACAATGCCGGCTTTAATTCACACAAGATAGATGCTTGGGCTTCTTGGGGCAAAGAAATAAGTGACGAAGATCTAGCTTTGTATGAAGACTACGAAGCTTTTAGATTAAAGTCGGTTGCACAAGAAACTTCAATAAACAAAATGCTTTATTTAAATCTAGAGCCGTCAGCAATAAAAAGAAATATAAGTTTTGTTGGTAGTTTGTTTAATGGTCTTTACGAAGCTGGTAAACATACTTTTGGAGTACCAACACTAGAAAGCGACGATTTAACTGGTAGACAAACAATAACAAGCATGCAAGAAGCAGTGCAATCTGTTAACGAGTATATTAATACTATTGGTGGACAAATGGTTATTAATGGAGAAACAATAAACGTTAAGCAAATAAAGTGGGGTGATAAAGAAATGGACGCTTTTACTCAAGCTTGGAATGAAAGATTAGGAGAAACTATTGGTGGTTTTATACCTATGGCTGTTGAATTGTCTTTATTAAGTGCTGCAACAGGAGGTGTTTTAACTTGGACCGGTGCTGCTAGAATGATAAGTAATTTAAGAAAATCCAAAAGCACTTGGGACAAAATGATGGGAATGTCTATGAACATTGGTATTGAAGAGTTTAAGCTACATGGTTTAATGGGCTTTAATCTTGGAGATGGTACAACATTTTCTATATTAGGTGATGCTACTAAAAACGTAGGAAATTTAAAATTTTTAGGCGCTTTTTCTCAACTTTACCAAAAAACAATTAAACAAGGTATGGTTGGTGCCACATCTCTTGACGTCGCCCAAGTCACGGCTTACTACATAAAAGATTTACAAAACAACGCTGATTTTAATGCTGAAATAGAAAAGTACTTTGGAGATTCAAGTGAAAATGTAAAAAGATGGTTGTATCATGCGGCTGCTTTTAGTTTTACTGGTTTACATAATATTAAAAAAGGTGATTTACTAGGTGAAGCTGGTAAATACAATGCTATTAGAGATCTTGAAAGGGAAATGAGTAATCTCTATACGGTTGTAAACGTTGATGGTGTTAACGTAAGAATTTTTGGAGGTAAAGATGCTAAAGGTAAAATTGTATCAGCAGAGCAAGCAGAGGCAATATACATCGCTAAACTAGGTCACGTGTTAACTTTAAAGCAAATGATAAAGGAACATGAGAATCTAATTAGTCATGATCCAGCTAAAAACCCAAAATGGAAAGAACAAATGGAGATTAGCTTTAACAGAGAAAGCGATTTTCAACAAAAGCTAAAAAAAGAAAACCCAAATTACGAAGGGTTTGATATTAAGTTTTCTGAAAACTCTGCTGATTTTTATAGCAAAACAAACGCTGCTCAATACAACTATGCTGGTAGTATGTTTGGTGGAGTTAAACAATCTAAACCTTTTATTTTAATAAACCCTAGACTATATAAAGTTGGAAAAATGCAACATGAGGCTTTGATACACGCTACTGTTGATGCGTATTTTAGTCAAGGTGGTAAGCAGAGGAAAGAAGTTTTTATAAAAAACGTTAGCGAAAAGTTTAAAGATATAGATTTTTCTGTTTTTATTAAAGAAGGTAAAGAAAAAACTAGAGAATATAAGCTAGCTAAATTTATAGAAGAATATTACTCTGGATCAGGTAGTGTAAAAAGCGAAGAGTTTCTTGGTTATATGGTAGAGTTTTTAACTAAGCCAGAAGTATATTATGAAAAAGTAGCTCAGGACGGTATTACTAGTTTAACTATTGATATAAAAACTATGTTAAGAGAAAACTTTAACATGTTTACAGATGTTAAATCAAAAGACGCTATGGAGTTGATTGCTGTTGTGGCTAGAGGTCTTGAGGGTGGTAAGTTTAATGAAAAAAGTTTTGATCTTTTTATGAGTCTTCTTTCTAAACCAGCTAGTGAAGGTGGTCTTGACATAATATCTCCTAACACTAAAACAACTACAAACGTAACACCTAGAGAAAGCAAAAGTGTTGAGCTTATTGGTTTACAAAATAAAAAAACAGAAATACTAGAGAGCTTGTCTGCTCTTTATAAAAAATCTAAAGAAGGTCCTGAAATTGAAGCTTTAAAAAAAGAGTTAGTAGATGTAAACAAAGAGCTATCATCTTCAAAATACAATTCAATTACTTCGCCAGGTAACCTTCCTATGGATTTTAGTTTAAGCAATAGTAATGAAAAAATTCTTGAACAAAACACAAGTATAGAAAAACAATTAAAACAATCTTCTTATCAAGAAATAAGTACAAATCCAGATCCTAGAAAAATAGGAAGAGGTCTTTCGTTTACAGAAATAAATTCTAGAACAAAAGCAATTAACAACAGTATGGAAACTTTAGTTAGAACATACTTGAAAAATGGTAAGTGGTCTAGTGAAAGTAAGAAAAAAGAGTTTGAAAAATTAACAAAAGATTTAAAAGGATTAGAACAACTAAATTCTTTAAAGTTTGACCTTATAAGTAATAATCAAAAAGGTATAGATAAAATAATAAATGATCTTTACAAAAAAGGGTCTAATGTTGATAAAGAAATAAGAGTTCCTTTTGCTGATTTTAAAGCTGGTATGATGCGTGAGTTTGAGCAGTTAATTGATAGTTATCAATTTAAAGTAATGAAAGACGGTAAGTTTATAGACAATCCGGTTCCTTTCATGGCCTATGCTACTCCAAATTTTAAACTTAGAGAAGGTAAAGCTTATGAGTTTGCAAACAAAGGTAAGTTAAAAGGAGAGTCAACAATAGATATTACTACTTTAGATCAAAAGCTGACCCTTGAAGATGGCTTGGGTGGTGGTGGGTCTTCTGGCACACCTGCCTCTGTAGAAACTCTTATCACTGTTAAAAATGATTTTATAGTAAATGGGCAAAAGTTTGTAACAGAGAAAATGGAAAAAGAAATGGAGGTTAGTTTTGAAGGTTTTGATTTTACAAATGCTTCTTACAAATCTTTAAAAAACCCAATTGATATTTCTTTTGGTAAAAAAATAGAAGACAAGGTTCAAGCTATAGGTGAGAATGCTTCGTTGATTTTAAAAAGCTTACCTCAAAACGTTTCGCCAATAACTGGTAAAGCTACTGGTGTTCCAAACAGTTTGTTAAAATATTTTTACGAAAAAGGTGAAAGAGTTAAAAGTAAAGAAACTGGAAGTACCGCTGGCAACCCAACGCAAAACAAGCTTGAGTTAACTCCAGAGCAGTTTTTAGAAAAACTTGGAATAACTAGCGTAATGAAAGATGGTAAAATTCAATATGTTATAAACAAGTCTAGTAAAGATTTTAGAAACGTAAAAACAGCTATTAACAACTTAGAGCTACAGGTAGGAAAAATTGTTTACAATCAAGCTGCTAGAGAGTATTTAATGAAAAACCCTGATGCTTTTCCTGTGTTAGCAAAAAATACTACTATAGAAACTGTTATACATGAAATTGCTTCTGGAAAAGACCAAAGTATGGCTTCTAAAGACTTTGCTGATAAGCTTATAAAAGACGGAACTATAAAGGATTATAATGAGTATAGAGCTTTAAGCAATACTTATTCCATGTTAGGACCCATAGGGTTTGAAGGTATGTATGGAGCGGATTTAGCCGGTAAGTTTGGTATGGAGTTTACACGTTTTGCAGAAATGAGGTTAGAAAAAGGCAGGGTAGATAAAGAAAACCCTATAACCCAAGGAGTTTCTACACACATAAACAAACAAGCTTACAGTAAAAACGGTATGTCTTCAAAATCTACATCAAATTTTAAATTAAGCGAAAAAGATCAAAAAAACTTTATGGATCAGTCTAGTGTTATTATGAGCGAAATATTTCTAGGCGAAGGTGTTAACTTAGGTCACACAAGGTTAATGGAGGGTTTGTTTACTAGTCACTATAGCACTACTGGAGAAAACAATATAGTTACAAATCCTTTTATATCAAACGGAAGAAAAAGTTTAATTACAAAGCCAACAAACTCTAGATTTGATAAGTCGCTTTTAAAAGAATTAGAAAGTATAGATTATTCTTCTTTCAAAAGCCCTTACGATATAAAGAACTACAACGCTTATGAAAGAATAAGAAACGCTACAACGCTTCAAGAAAAACTTGATATAGCAAAAGAAACTTTTACAGACAAAAGTCTTGAAACAAGTAGAAAAATATATGATGTTTGGAATAGAGTATTAGAACAATATGTGCATAGAAATAAAGATGGTAGTAAAACTGAAAAATATTTAAATGGTAAATTAAATCCAGAATGGTCTAGAAAAATGGATTACGTTGCTTTGTTAAAAAAGAACAATGCAACAATAGGTATTCAAGGCGAAAGACTACTTGCTCCGGAAGGATATGTTTTTATACCACAAGGTAAATATGTTAAAGGAAAAGAAAATCCTGATTATCCTGCTTATTACAAGGCTCAGTTAGAAAGAATTACTAGCGAAAATAAAAAACTAAAAGATGGTAATAAGAAAAAGCTAAGTAAAGAACAGATAATAGAAAAAGCAGAAAGACTAGCTTTAAAAGAAACTGGTGATAAGGTTGAACATTTTCAATCAAGCAACGAAAGAGGTATATCTTCTTTAATGTTGATAGAAAACAATCAGTTCCACAAAAGAGGCACGGAAAACATGGATAACTATGTTGGTATATTTGGCCAAATTGGTGCTTTTAATTTAATAGATAAATCTGGTGGGCAAATAAATACTGCTGGTATATTTAGATTTGCTTACAACATTGACTTAGCTAAATCTACCTATAGTATTGAAAGCATAAAGTCTGGTAAGCCAAAAACTATATACCAAGAGATGCTTGAGCAACAAGGCGCCGCTTCAATAAAAGAAATAGAACTTGCTGTTAAAGAACAAAACAACAAAAACATAGAGATATTAAAAGAAAATGGTATTGAAGTAAGTCTTAATCCTTTTGAAAATATTATTAGAATACAAGACTTAAACAACTCTGCGGCTGTAGAATTGTCAGCGGCTTCAAAAAATGTTAATTTAAGTACTGAGTTTAACAACATGATGGAAGGTAACTTTAACATTAAGTCTGAAGCTACTTTTTCTAAAGCTAGAGCAGACATATTTTCAAAAAGAAGAAAGTGGTATGAAAGTTTTAAAGAACTATTTGTTGGATCAAACGCGGATGATTTTAAAGGTTTAACTAATTATAGGTTAGTAAATCAAAAAGGTAAAAAGGGAGAACAACAACAAAAGTTTTACGATGATGCTCTTCACATTCCTTACGCTATGGGTGTTAACGCTTTAAACGTTGCTAAAAGTAAAATTCAAACAGAATACAAAGATTTAAACAAAAGATATCCTAACGTAAAAAAGATTTTAGAAAAAGATATTCCTGCGGATGTTTTTTCAAACTCTAACGCTGTTAGAGTATATCTTTGGACAAAGAAAGGTATTGACATGACAGAGTTTGGTTTAGCAGGTAAGGATATAAAAAAAATGCTTGATGCTGTTGAAAACAACCCAGAGCTTTTAAACTATTCTAAAGAACTAGAGTTAATAGCTGGAAAAAAAGGGTATGTTGAACCAGATGCTTTTTGGTTAACACAAGGTATACAACAAGATCTTGCAGGTATAACTATGGGACCTGGAAGAAGTCATTATATAAAAGAGTTTATTGACAATAAAAATCAAATATTTTCAGAAGTAAACTTAAATAAAATAGAAGCTATACACGGTAAAGAATATAGACAGAATTTAGAAAACATGTTATACCGAATGGAAAAAGGTACTAATAGAGTCTTTAGTAAAGAAGACAAGTTGATGAACAATCTTTCTGATTGGACCAACGGATCTGTAGGTGTTACTATGTTTTTAAATACTAGATCAGCTGTTTTACAAACTTTGTCAGCAACTAACTATATTAACTTTGGGGCTAACAACCCTATTAATGCCGCTAGAGCTTTTGCAAACCAACCACAATATTGGAAAGATTTTTCAATGATTTTTAATTCTCCGATGTTAAAGCAAAGGCGTGGTGGTTTACAAACAGATGTTAACCATACTGAGTTAGCTGCAATGTCTAAAAAAGGAGGTGCTAAAGGTGCTATTGGTTATTTATTAACAAAAGGATTTTTGCCAACGCAACTTGCAGATAGTTTTGCTATATCTGCTGGTGGATCTACTTTTTACAGAAATACTTTTAATAGAAAAATTAAAGAAGGTTTAAGTGTTAAAGAGGCAGAAGCTCAGACTTGGTTAGAGCTTACTCAAAAAACACAAGAAACCCAACAGTCTTCTGATCCTTCTAAAATATCAGCAATACAGTCTAGTGGTATTGGCCGTTTAGTTTTTGCGTTTCAAAACACGCCACTGCAATACACTAGAGAAATTAAAAAATCTGCTTTAGACTTAGCTTATAATAGAGGTGATATAAAAACAAACATAAGCAAAATAATATATTATGGAGCTGCACAAAATTTATTATTTGGTGCGTTGCAAAATGCTTTGTTTACAGTTGCTTTTGATGATGATGAATCAAAGTTTGATACAAAAACACAAAGAACGTTAAACGGTATGTTTGATACGGTTTTACGTGGTAGCGGTTTACCGGGTGCTGTACTTGCAACAACTAAAAATACTTTGATGAAGTTTCTTGAAGAAGAGAAAAAAGGTTTTAACGCTGATCACGCACAAACATTAATACAAGCAGCTAACTTTGCCCCACCTGTTGGTATTAAAGCTAGAAAACTATACTCTTCAATGAAAGGTTGGCAGCTTAATAAAAATGTTATTCCACACATGGGTCTTAGTATAAACAATCCGGCGTATCAAATAGCAGGTAGTTTTACTGCAGCAGCAACAAACTTTCCTTTAGATAGAATTGTTCAAAAAACAAATAACGTAAGAGAAATTTTAACTGGTGATCATGCTTGGTGGCAAAACGTTTCTTTAGCTGCTGGTTACAGACCTTGGGATGTTGGCATTATAGATGCTGAAAAAACAGAAGCAATAACTTTAGTTAAAGAAGAAAAGAAAATAGAAAAAGCTAAGAAAAAAGAAAAGAAAAAACAAGAGAAAAAAGAGGAAGAAAAAAAGAAAAAAGAAGAATTACAAAAAGAACAAAAGAAAAAAGGAGAAGAATTAACTTGTCTCGAGTGTAATAGAAAAGTTATACCTGGTAAAAAAGTTTGTACTGTTCATGAGAAAAAAGAACAGACAAAAGATGGTAAAGAAAAACAATGCAGTAAGATTAAAAAAGATAAGACTAGGTGCAAAATGATGACAGCAAATAAAAGTGGTAAG
>TARA_R110002012_G_scaffold241874_1_pt1 | contig 22251 bp, 28 predicted proteins | sample TARA_R110002012 | Tara Oceans TARA_R110002012 (sample SAMEA4396515) | marine metagenome | biome: Westerlies Biome; feature: [DCM] deep chlorophyll maximum layer (ENVO:01000326); material: water (ENVO:00002006), including particulate matter (ENVO:01000060) such as... | depth 40 m | reverse complement strand
TTAAATTTTCCCGATCATAAAAATCAATCATAACTATATCGCCGGGGGAGGGCATTCCTACATCTACACCTGCGTCATTATCCAAATAGTACCACGAAAGAAGGTTAAAGCTGACATTATCTATATCAGTCCACTCGGATGGGTCTACGCCTATGTTAGGAATTGGAGTTGCTGCGTCAATGAAATCGTCATATGCTTTTATTCTTATTCGCTTATGAGGGTTTTTACCAAGCGCGTAAGTGCCCACATTCCACGCAGGCGTATAAGTGCTTTCGGGAGTCTCATTATACTCTTCAGCATATATACAAATTGCTTTTCTTGGAAACGATACATTTACATCACTTTCCATGCCCTTTGCAACTGCCCTATCAAGAGCATAAGTTGTATTAAGAGTGTCATCTGTTAAATACGGTCCATACTCGTCCAACGTGTCGCCGTTCATGGCACCCACAATTGGCTTTAAGCGTGGATCATAGTTTGTCACTCCGGGGCTCCTCCACTAATCATATCAAACAATTCGTCTTTGTCGAGTTCTGTCAAGCCAGCACTGGTAGTCTCTCTCTTTTGCATTAGAGATGCTACCTTCACAAGCTGCTCGTTTGATCTTTGAAGAGTTTCAACATATTTTGCAGCCGTAATACCAACTTCGCGATGGCGCTGCTCATCTTTACTCATATACTGTACAACATCATCCAAGAGTTCTCTGGTGATCTCTCTATCATCTTGTATGTTTTTGATTGCCATTTCAAGATATTTGGATGTGTCTTTCATGCTTTTCCTTCCTCTTCCCATCTAATCTTGAAGGCGCGATACTTGACTCTCATCTTATTAAGATTGTTAACAATCTGTTTAGTGTTCAAGCCAGTTATTTCCCTCATGTATAAATAAATAGCTTTCTTGTTAAAAATTTCTATGTTATCGCTCTCACTTAGCAATATTCGGATAGCATCTAAAACCTTTCTTTCGTTAGGTTTTAAGTTAGGCATATCCCATGATTCTATCTCTCCCCACAGAGAATTCCAAAACTCTTTTTGTTCACGCTGCTCGTCATAATGATTGTATGTGGACATATACTTAAGCTTAGCTTCGCTAGGCAGTGTCTCATATTCTACTTCTCTTGATCTCTGTCTAGCGTTCTTTTTAACCTGATGAATGAACCAGTTTTTTGTGACAACACTAAAATAAGAAAAGGCTTTGGACCCCTTGTCTGCATTGTACTTGTCCAAAATTGTGGTTAGCCATATCTTGCACTCTTCCCTAAGATCGTCAATGTTTGGTAGTGTTGTAAACTTGTATGTAAAAACAATTTTATCCACCATCTCATCAAAAGCGGGCTGAATGTAGTTAACATACAAATCAGTTCGCTCTTTTGGGTCGGTAGACTCAACAAATCTAATTATTGCATCTTCATGAACTTTGGTAAAATACTGCCTCTTCGACCTCTTTCTTCGCCTACGGCGCGGTGCTAAATTGGTTTTTGTCATTATCCTCAATCTCCTTGGTTTCCTCAATCAAAGAAAAAGACAGCTTATACTTATTGATCTCATCCTTTAACATTGCTGAATGGGAGAGCAAATTCCCTAAAGTTTCGTCTCCATAAAACATCTCTAATTCATGCACACCACCAAGGTGATTGACAAAGGCGTCTATATCGGAAAACATCTCTTCAACTGTCGATGACACAGTTATAAGCTCTCTGAGTAGCTTTACTATATACCAAATCATAAATATATTAAAACACACTGACAGTGATAGCGCAACTGTGATCACAACAAGCCAACTCATCGACCATCCTCAAGTTTTTTTCTTTGCTCTTTTAATTCTTCTTTAGATTCTTTTATAAAGTCTTCTACTTTCTCGCCAACCTTTGCTTTTTTTTCTGTCTTCTTGCCCGATACACTGAATCCTACGGATGGGATTCTTTCGCATATAGACGAATGACAGCAAGGGCAGCTAGCCCTCTCGCGAAAACCGTGGAAGGCTGTAAACTGGTGCAGGCATTCTACGCATCTGTAGGCGTAACTAGGCATCGGGCAATTCTTCCTCATCTGGCGTGTCCTCCAGCCATTGTCCGCCAGCATCAAATTTGACAAGCGGTGCGTTCTTTACAAAAAGATCTCCCTCCTTTGAAATAAAATCAAAATTCTCAAGAACCGGCACAATATCGCTCTGCTCAAGAAGAGACTTTTGCAATGCCATCATAAGCGCACCAAGGGCTTGCTTAGAAAGCTTCATATTTTCAACAAGATTACTCATTTTTTCTCCTTACCACCTAAAGTAGCTTTTGTAATGTTCAACAATGAAATCTATTTCTTGGTCAAAAACTTTTTCTGGTTTCCAGCCTAAGTTTCTCAACTTTGTATCGTCAACAGAATATCTAATATCTTGACCTGCCCGCTTATAAGATAGATCAAGTAAGTTATCTATATCTCTGTATTCTATATCATGACTACCGTTAAAATAAGAATTAATGATCTTTTTAACAGTATCCTTGTTCTTCTGCTCAAAACCCCCCTCAACATTAAAAATCTCATTTACAGCGCCCGACTCAATAATCTTAACAACTGCCTGTGCTGTATCATCAGCATGCAGCCAACTTCTAAAGGGCTCCCCTTCGTCATGTAAACGAATCTTTTTACCTTGATTCAGAAGCTTCACGACAAGCGGAATAAGCTTCTCAGGGTATTGATGGGTACCGTAGTTGTTGGCAGGGCGTAAAATTAAGTAGTTTAGTCCATAAGTTCTTGCCCAAGCTTTTATAAGCATGTCTGCCGAGGCTTTTGAAGCAGAATATGGATTGCTAGGATTGATCGGAGATTCTTCAGTAAAAGATCCCTCTGCAATATCTCCGTAAACTTCGTCGGTGCTGAAGTGAAACAGTATTGGTTTACTTTGAACATTGCTTGGCTTGCGACGAATAATGTCCAACAAGTTTTTTACGCCATTGATGTTAGACTGAATGAAGTCAGTGCTGTCGATGATGCTGTTCCCTACATGCGTCTCTGCGGCTATGTTAATGATATAGTCACAATTTGGTATATCTTTTAGTTCGCAAATATCTGCAAACTTTAGACTAAGATATTGCAGGTCTAGTCCCTCACAAAATAGAAAAAGATCACCGTGCCTATTTGCTGCGTATGTTTGCTTGTCGATTCCGTAAACACGCCATCCCTTACTCAAGCATGCCCTGACAACATGCATACCAATGAAACCAAGACATCCAGTGATGACTACGCTTTTCATGCTAATCTCCCTTCTGAATTCTGTGGCTGTCCGAATCAAAATGCTGTGTGGAAAACTCAAAAAGCTCTGTGTCTTCTAAGGCTTCTATCTGGTGCCTTAAGCCTCTGTAGACATGAAAATTATCACCGGGTTTCAAAATTCTTTCCGATGCCAACTCTATTTCATCATTTCTGCCGTACCTTACTATAACTTTTCCCGACTGAATATAAAAGACCTCATCCTTTAGCTTGTGATAGTGCCATGAGCAGCGTTTACCTTTTACAAAGTATAGGAGCTTTCCACAATACTCTTCACAGTTGACAATCCACTTCTCAAAGCCCCAGCCCTTTGAGACAAACTTAATTTCAGGTGTAATATTTTTATTAAAGACGCTCTTCACTTAACAACTTCTCATATTCATAAACATAATCAGTGCATATACCCTTGCAAGATTGTATACTTAATGTATCATGTTTTGTACGTTCTGGCAACACAAAAATTGCATTATTTGTCAGTTTCTTCCCCGGATATGCCCAAATGTATTGAAGGCTTGTAATAGCGTAATCGTCTTCCTGATGCCAAAAATAATTCCATCCTCTTGTCATGGGCGCGTTCTTAAAAGCCGTTAGATACTGAAGTGCTTCAATGTTCTTTGCGTGAGTCCACAAGAAATTGGCTGATGCTATGAGGTCTAAATATTTTTCGCTGATCCGGTATTGAGGGCTATCGTGCCCAAGGTAAAGATTGTTATCTACCCTCCAAAGATCTACTTCGACTTCATACCCTTCTTGAACTGCTGTGTGGATATAATCAGGGTGGTTTTCTTTTTCTGGGTTTGGACCATCCAAATTTCCTCGGTGAGCTATCAGGCGACGATGATGACTGAAAGGAATGATCACTTGGCTATCCATCTATTGTTTTTTTCATTCGTGTCATGTGGCGACCGCCATCAAAACTTGCATTTTCTAAACTATGAATCATCTTATTTAATACTTCCTCTGAAACATACTTTTCTGGAACGGAGAAAAAATTGGCACAATTATGCCTGATGGAATGTTCCGCAGTGTATTCGTCGAAGATGAGTGCTGCTCGAACGCCCGGAAGATGATTGGCTAAAATGTTTACTCCCTGACCCGTCCTACAGAAGCCCATTGCAAAATCACAAGTCTTTTCTTTCATAGCGCGAACTGCTTGGGTGACGTATTCATTGTAATCACAATCTTTATTTATCGGTGTTCCAAAGTCGATGTAAGGTATGCCCATTTTTTCTAAGATACCTTTTGCACTTTCCTTAATTGTAAACCCTGAATGGTCACTACACAGCGCGACAGGCTTATCTCCAAACCTAGCTGTTGCGTGTTCAACAAAAAATTCTAGTTCGGCTGGCGTTCCAAGAACGTGCATTTTTTCTGTCTGCTGAATTCCGACCCTTAAACCATCTTGGATAAGATAGTTATACATTGGGCAAATATAAAATTCATTTTTTACCCTAAGATCTTCTTCAATTAGCTTTTCGGCATATTTTACAAACATTTTACCTGTCTTATAATAATACACGCCTACAGCAGCGTTCTGGCTAATAACCACCTTTTCTGCTGTCCTCAAAGCATTCCCGCCCTCATCTAGTTCGACATAGCTGTGTGCTGGGCTGTTTGCTTTAAACGTCAACAAGAACCCATCTAAATTATCTGGAACAGAGGCGGGATCAAATGTTGGCTGATAGTAGACATCGGGGGTATAAACAAAGAGCGGCAAGTCGCTATTAATGTGTTCCTTTGCCAAGAGACACGTCTCGACCGATCCCCTAGTGACATGATCAATTACAGTAATTTTTATATCATTTCCGAACTTGTGACGAAGAATGTCGTCAATTGCAAAATTATGTATATGGTCAAGACGAACTGCAAAAATAAGATTGCACTCGGATGTGTCAAAAGATTCTAGTGCCCAATCAATCACCTGTTTGTCTTTAGCCATAATAAGTGGCTTGGGCATTGTATAGCCCTCATTGATAAATCTTTGAGCCTTGCCAGCAATTGGCAATAGAACATTATACTTTTTCATTTTTACCTCTACTCTTTAAAACGTTGGTTGTATGATGGTGAGCAAACTTGACGCTTTCTAGTACGTCATTGGTATCGAGCATACTGCTTATAAACGAAGATGCAAATATATCTCCCGCACCGAGGACATTTAAGCTTTTATCCCCAATATATTCTCCACTAAACGTTTTCTTTTTACCGCTCGTGAAGGTTGTGCTGCCATGAGGACTATGCACAATAACGCCCTTTTTAACTATTTCCCCTAGAATCTTGGCAGATTCTTCAGCACAATAGCTTCTCCACACCCCGTTTCTCACCCCCTTTGTTAGACTTTGTGCCTCAACATCGGAAACTATTAAATAATCAACAAACTCTAGACATTTAAATATTTTTTCTTTTTGCTCTGGTGTGTGAGAACCTAAGCACAAGTCCGCTGAAACTATACATTCTTTGGAAAGATTTTCTATATCCCTTGGACTGATCTTCTCCAAGGTGTCAATATACATAAGATGGACCCAAGTAGAGTTCTTAGTAGCGCCAAGATTGTTTAAATCTTTACAAGCGCCCCAGTTTACTATACTTGTTCTAGAATTCTTTCGTATGTCTGAAATGATTACTGCGTTAGATGTTGATCCTTTACTCTTTTCCAAGAGGTAAGTTTTATTGGGCTGACTTGAAATCATATTTAACATCTGACCTTCCAGTATTTCACCATCTTCGTCGTTTCCTACCTTTCCAACAACTTTTATTCTCTTATCGCTTCCTAGTTCACAGAAAGCACGGAGCATGTTGCCTACGGATCCAGCAGCAGAATATTGCCCATGACCCGCGTTTGATGTGCCATTTACATATCCATCTACAAAATAAACACGATCAAGAATCGTATTTCCGTAAACAATTAAATCAAAATTTTTCATTTCTATCTAGCCTCTCAATATCTTCTAGTGTGCAATCAGGCACTAGGTCTTGTCTTAAAATAGCATCAACAAATTTCATAACAAAATTTTGACCCCCACTACAGCCCTCCAAGGTTTGTGTTGCCGCCTCTTTGACCTTCTCTGGGGCGTCGCCGGGACAACAAGAAAAACCAACCTTTTTCATTATGTTGATATCAAAAAGGTCATCCCCCACATAAGCCATATATTCTCTATCGATTCCATACCTTTCTTCGAACTCCTCAACAAAAGTGGCTTTATCTCTTCCTCTTGCATAATAAAAGTCAATATTTCTATTTTTTGCCATTGCCTCGTTTACCCTGTTATCGCCCGACAAAAAACAGACCTTAACCCCAGCACCGCGCATTCTCTTTATGGCTGTAAAATCTTTATCGCAAAAAGTTTTAGCAAACGGCATACCGTCTAGCCCATAATATTTCTTGCCATCAGTTAAAATGCCATCTATATCTAAAATTATCATCTTAATTTTCATAGATTAGATCCACGAGTGTCTGGGTTTACATTATAATTTTCTAGAACTTTGACTAGTTTTTTGGGATATTCTGCAAGGTTCCACTTACCCTTTACAATTGCTGTTATGAAGTACGGATAAATTTGACTTTCCCAGTGAAAAAGACCTAGTTTTTTCTCTGAAGTGAGCGTAGAACAGCAACATACAAAACTATTAGCCATGCATGTCTGGGAAGCTCTTAATTCTAGTTCCCATCCATTTTTTGCTGGAGTTTGTACATATAGGGACATCAGATCTTTGACCTTACATATTGTTGGTTGAATTGCGAACAAAAGATCTGGAGGATTGTAAAACAAGTTATCCGAGTGTTCAAAAAATCTATAGCCCTCACTATAGCTAGCCTTACAGAGTTTGATAAAGTTTATTTTTCCGCTTTCGACCTTTTCGCAAAATCCACTGATCATTTCTTTTTTCGGCTCATCAAACAAGAACATGTCTTCGTGATGAAAAATTATGATATTTTCAGGAGGAAGCTGACTCAAGCAAGTGGACACGCGGTGGTTATAAGGCTGCGAATCTTCATAAAATACGAACTCCCAGCCATCTGGCACTTCGTACTCACCCTTGTTAACAAAGAGATACTTTTTATAATCAGAGCCATAATACTTATCAGTCTGCCCAAACATGGGCTTCCATGCATCAGAATAATCAGAGTGCGAATAGAAAACCAAAGAATACATTATTTTCCCCTTTTAGAGACAAGAATACCATAATCTGTGAAATACAGATAGTCTATCTGAGTTTTTAGAAAACAGTTGATTGCATCTTTTGGTGTTTCAACAATTGGCTCCCTATCGTTAAAGCTTGTATTCAACAAAATCGGAACCCCCGACTTTGTATTCCATCTTTTAATAAAATTGTAATACCACTTATTGTCTTTCTCTGTTACAGTTTGAAGCCTGCCTGTCCCATTAAAGTGAACTACTGCTGGGACTTTTTCAGACGCATGTTCTTGGAATCTTAAAGCAAAGTTCATATATGGGCTGTCAATGTCGTGAACAAACCAATTTTTTACCTCTTCCCTCAAGATTGATGGCGCAAAAGGTCGAAATGATTGTCTATGCTTCACTTTTTCATTAATAATATCCTTCATGTCTGCATGGCGAGGATCAGCCAAAATACTTCGATTTCCCAGTGCCCTTCGACCAGATTCCGAGCCGCCTCCAAAAACAGAAATAATATTCTTAGTGGCTAGCAAGTCCAACACATCATCATCGCCAGCCTCTACCCATTCAATTTCTTCTTGCTTTTCAGAGAGAGATTCCCTGATCGACTCTAAGCCATATGTCTTCCCAAGGTACGGCGTGGAATTTTCGTCCCAAACAACCCTCTCATTACCCATAACGTGATGATATAGATATTGAGCGGACCCTATAGATAAGCCAGCATCATAAGGGACAGGTGGCACATATACACCTTTTATTTGAGGAAACCAATCAAAAATTTTGCCCATCGAGACGCAATTAAGAGCTACGCCACCTGCAATGCAGATATTCTTATCGTCCTCTTCCAAAAACATACCGATCAAGTTTCGAATTGTATCTTCTGTAGCTGTCTGGATAGCTCTTGCAACTTCATATTGTTCTTCGATATTTCCAGAAGCATGTTGAGTTAAAAAGCCGTAGTCTGTTCTCTTGTGCGCGTTACTAAATCCTATGTTGTTTAAATACTTGTCCGTCTTACCCATAGCTGCCATAGCCATGACAGTGCCTGCTTGATTTCCGATTGGCGTTGAGTTAGAAAGACCAAACACTGAAGGGAGTATATCATGCCAAACCATCCCAATACTGAGGGCATCAATTGGAACAATCGCAACTGGTGTTATTTTTGTCCCGCTGCCCCTCCAAGCGGTGATGGATGTAGCAACCAGATTTTCAGTGCCAACCGCTTCAGAATTATACTCGGTAAAGTCCCAACCACCAGCGTCAAGTGTCAAAATTAGTGACTCTTGATAGTTACTAGAGTAAAAAGCGTTTGCTGCATGGCACTGATGATGACCAAATTGATAATAGCCGCCACCATTATCTTCCACTGTTTTACGCATGTCGTTGTATGAATTAAGGATTTCTGGATCGTGCTCATTTTGATCCCAAGGAGTTCCAGAATATTCGCAAGGCAGAGACGCACACGGCCAGTGTGTAACATACTTTATACCTTTGTAATCCTCAATGCGGCTCTCAGCAAACTTAAAAACGTCTGTACCACTCTCCTTGACCCGAGATAATCTTTCCCACTCTTCATGGACAACGGGAACGCCATCCTCTAAAATACAATACGAGCAATCATGCCCAGTTGAAACTCCTAAAATTTTCATTTTACTTCCTTTGAAATAATCTAAACTCTGTTAAATCGCGGTATGGCGGATCCTCTGGGATATCTGGCATGTGCTCTGGATAATTTTGTATGAGCATCAAACCTCTAACGGCTTGCTCTGGGGTCATATACATGTTCCAGCCCATGGAATCAATGTCATCCTCTTGATACCTAACACCTTCGCTACGACCTTCATATCTGGCTTCACGAACCCAATCAACAAGATCTTTACTATCAGTGAGGATCATACCACCCTTGCCAATCTTAAGGTGTTTCTTAATATGAAAAGACAAGCACATATGAGAGCCGGGGATATACATTCCTGAAGTAAATCGTTTTGCCGCGTCCCAAATAGGATACGGCTTAAGCTGATAGGCACCTTCCCACTTGGTGTCTTCAAACGCAACAGTCCCTCCAGCCTGAATGATAGACTGCGGGACTGACAGGTAAGTTCTTTTGGGTATTGTTACGTCTTTTACTTCAAAATATTTGCAGCAAAGGAACAGCGCATTTGTGCAACTATTAACAGAAACTGCGTAAGGAGCACCTGTGTAATGTGCTACCTCTTCCTCGAACATTTTTACAACCTTGTAAGGATTGTGAAGCATTATCTCTCCAAAATGAAATATTTTTTCTTAAATCCACAACTTTCAAACAATCTTAAACTTGCTTCGTTTTCAATTTTGACCTTCGCAAAAGCATCAGGGTGAACCTTCATCACTTCGTTGACCATAAAACTTGCAACGCCCTTGCCTTGATGGTCAGGATGAGTAGCAACACGAATATCCTTGTTTATAACTCCAATATAACCGACAGGAACTTCGCCGTCAAGGCAAATATAGAAGTTTTTTCCATGCTCATGCATAAAAAAGAAATGCTCTGGCTTTTGAATGTGCCTTTGCTCTATGAAGCCCCTCTTCACTCTTGAATCATTTCTCAGATCTCTAATAAAATTCCAATACTTTTCTTCATTCTGAACAAGCTGGTACTCTACCATATATCCACCTGATCGCCGTAGGGGCTCCCACTATTAAGCCAATAGTGCGTCAGGTATCCCCGAGTGTGCTTCCATCCCTCCAACTCTAAGTAAGGGTTCAGACAACTACCAATATCTAAAAAGGTGTTGTTAGGATTATCCTCAAAGCAATCTCGAATAATAAAGTTGCTTAAACTAGCTGCCGAGCACAACACCACATGGTCTTTAATATTGTTATCTTGGATATATTTCTTGACCTCTTCAATCATATCATAGTTGTCAATCATACAGTTGCTGCCGATTCTAAAATCTTTCTTGATTTCAAAGGGAAGACCGTCCAAGTTTGCTGATTCGTTGACTACATAAAGAATATCTCGTTCTCTTAAAACAGGCACCAATTCCTCAACAAAACGACGATAATTGCGATTAATCAACAGATTTGAAAAAGTAAGATCCGCATCTCCACCGTTTAGCCCCTTCTGCCAAAAGAAGGCGTCTTCGCCCACATCATTACGACAGCAGATTCCCTTATAATATTCAGGCATCTTAAACTTGAAGCATTCCATTAGTTTTTCTTGAAAAAAGCCATGCTTCTCAGGAATAAATTCTTTCTGCTCTTCAGGAGGATAGATCCCGTGCCCCTTTCTCTCCCCAGTAACAAAGTGATTTTCAGCTAGAATTACAGTCTCATTCCGCAATATAAAAAGCTCACCGTCAGAAAAGCGTGCAAACGCAAAGTTTTCTTTATTCTTGAGCTTGTCAAGAAACTTATCAAACTCATCGCCAAATCTTTTTGTCACAATTCCTCCAACAAAATCTTAACTATCTTTTCTGCCGACTTCCCATCTCCATATGGACACTCCTCCCCCACTGGATCTGGAGTACGCCTCATGTTTTCGAACATCTCGAACAGCAACTCTGGACGGGGACACAGAGCGGAAAACTTTCCGAGACCCTCTGGTCTTTCTGTTGTTTTTCTGCAAACAATAGAATGTTTACCCAAGAAAGATGTCTCTTCTTGAAGACCGCCGCTATCCGTGATTACATAAGAACAAGACGCTAACATTTCTAAGAACTCTTCATAAGGAACCGGATCGATTACCTCAACATGCTTCAGAAGGTGGCGGTGTTTCTGAACGTTTGGATTTGGATGGATTGGCAAAACAAAACGGTACTCATGTGAAAAGGTTTTTGCTATGTGATCGAGAGCCTTAAACCAGAGATCCATTTTTTTATGGTTTTCTCTTCTATGCATTGTAATAACAACCGTGTTGGTCTTTGTTGGCGTTAAGTGTGTTAGGTTGTCCAACACCGTATTCCCAACAACGTACACTGAGCCTCCCACAAGCTCTTGGGAGAGATTAAACGCCGCGTCAGGGGTAGGACATAGGTGAATATCGGCGATGCGAGAGACGGCTTGTCTGTTGAATTCTTCTGGGTATGGATTGTCTTTATCGTATGTCCTAAGACCCGCCTCAAGATGAATGACCTTAATTCGTCGATGAAAAGCCGCAAGGGCAACTGCAAATGCTGAAGTTGTATCTCCAACAATTAACACTGATGTTGCGCCCCTAAAAGCGTCGTCCTGATTCAAAACAGAAGATACTATACTGTCTAAACGATTCTCCCCATCACGAATCTCAAGCTTTGTAATATCATGATTTTGTACATTTGAAAGAAGATCTAAGTGCTGCCCTGTAAATAAAAGGCGAAATGGTATTTTTCCCTCAAACTTTTCAATTAATGGCTTAACCTTAATGTATTCTGGTCTCGTGCCAAAAGCTATAACTAACATCAATTACCTCGCCAGTTTGGATAAGGAGAAGAGTTTGCTATTTTAAATTTTCTCACAAAATCATCATCCCATTCTTTCTTGATCGCTCCGTCGTCAGGGGTCCGAGACGGCATATAAATATTTATTCCGTTATCAATGGCATGCTGCAAGATACCTGCTCCTATCTTTGAGTCCACATGCTTTGCTGCTCTAATATTCCACTTACTGTTTGAAGCGCGTGAAATATCTCCTTGTAAAAAATCTACCAACGCTTCGACTGTTTTGTTGTCAGCTAAGTCAACAAACTCTTCCATAGAACACTCCGTATTATATTCAAACGGCTTTAAAACTAATATGTCTCCAGAATCAATCTTCTCATTTAACTCAAAAATAGACACTCCCCATTTTCCTGTATTAAGCATCCTGCCCCAAACCAAAGAAGCCCCGCCTTGAACATCTGGGAGTAAAGCTCCGTGGTTCCCTATAACTCGGAATTTGTTAAGGACAGCAGGCGGCACTATTCTAGAGTCGCCCAAAGAAATAACAAGATCTAAATCTTGAAAAAGTATATTGCTCCACTCATTAGTCTTATTTAAGGTAACTCCCTTCTCTTGACAGTAGTCATCTAAAGAAACAGAGTTTGCCTTATCCTTAAGTTTGTGGTCGGGCAGTCCGTGAACATACCTTATGTCTACCATTTTCTCAATTGCTTTCATACACTTTAATGTAAGCTTAGTATTGCCTGTTATACCTACTTTGAGACTTCTTGTAACTTCTTCGCCCATCTTTTTGCTATCTCCTTATACCCTTCGTGAGTAAAATGAACACCATCAATCAAATGTTTTTCTAATCCACCCATGTCACACACATGAAACCCAAGCTCGTTAGACAAAGACTTTATCTCAACATTATATTTCTGAATATAATCTTTATTATTTAAATAATGGGGTGCAAATCCAAGATCTGGCAATGTCGCCACAAACACATTCATGCCGTTAGCTTTTGCAGACAAGATAATTTGCCTTAAATTGTCTCGATAAATATTAGTTGGTGTAGGCTTCTTTGTATCGTTTGTTCCGATCATTAGGAACATAATCTTGCTACTTCGATTAGACTTTAAAATACCCCACGACCTCCGCAAGAGATCAGAGCTTGTCTCACCATTAATTCCGTAGTTGTGACATATATAAAACTCTCCGGTTATCTCGCTCATAATCTTGCCTAACTCTGCCGGATATGAGCGTCCGTATTCGTCTCTCGCGCCGTAAGTCAGAGAATCACCAAGGCACACAATCTCATTCCATATCATTCTCAACTCCCTTGACTGTTTTCCAGCCGTTTTCTAAACCATAATTTACACACATATCTCTTTGACTAAAGAAAGTTTGATGAGATACTGCTTGATTGTTTGATGTAGCTTTGTCATCAACACCCAACTCATATCCGTAAAGAGAACCGTGCATATCTAAATCATCAGGTGGGTGAGGGGGACAGTAAGTTTGCAAGCCACCATATTTTTGAACACTGTAGGAGAAGTGCATATCTTCTCCATTATCCCAAGTTGGGGGCTTTTCTCTCCAGAGATACTGGAGCCAGTCCCTCTTGAAAAACCAAGCGTGACCCACATAGTCAACACGCTTTGCTTCTGTGTTTTGGCTCGGCCACCCTTCACGATAATATTGGGTAGCTAACTTTCCTTCCTGAACGTATCCCGCGCTACCCATGATACCCTCGTTCTCCTCCATTGTATTGAGACAGTTTTCAAACCATTTAGGTCCGGGGATTGTATCATCATCAAAAATCGCGATATATTCTGTATCTGCCAAAAGAGCGCCAGCAAAACGACCATAAAACTTCCAATTGTGATCGTTATTAAAAACTTTGTCAAGCCCCAGATTATCAAAGGAGAAGCCCTCATTGTCAGGATGTTGGTTGACCCATAGCCATATCTCTTTTGGGGGCTTTGTCTGCGAGCGAAGAGCATCGATTTGCATACGGAGATTATAGGGACGCCGATAGCAGTTAAGAATAACAGTAATATCTTCTGGGTCTCTATTTATAAAATCTCGTGACAAAACTTGACAAACCTTATCAACAACCTCTTCTTGCTTTGACTCTACAAAGTCAATAAGCTCCGCACCTTTATATTTTGGAAACCACTCCTCGTGTGTACAACCGTTCCAGTCATTAGTCACAAGCTTGCAGCCAACCATTCTGGCTTCCATTACGGCTCGACAAAAAGTCTCAAGAGTCTTTGGAAAAAACACGAGACCATCATATGACGAGAGCTTCTCAATAAATTCATCAAATTCAGAAAAAGGTATCTTTTCATAAGGCATGTTATTTCGAAGACAGTAGTTTTCCGCTTCAGAAGTGCCCTTGATTGAGTTTGATGAATCCATAATCGCATAAACAGGCTTCTTTTTATTGCCAGCGTGCTTTCTGAGGGTTGCTATTTGAGAGTTATGCCACAAGCTACACCCTGTATTCACAACATTCCTAATCGATAGATTCTTCCTAACAACTTCGGCATGTATACTTGATTGACAAAATACTGCCCTAGCACTGCGATAAAACTTTTCATTTATAATCATATGTGCAGGGGCTTTAAAATCAGGAAATACAGAAGGATTCCTATTTTTTAAATACTTGTGGTCATGCTCATAAATAATGTAGTCCTTATCGTATAGGGACTCTTTGACTTCCTCTGACATATTGATAAAGTTTGAGACAATAAAAAAATCATACTCCTCTAAATTAATTGGAGAATGACTATGCTTGGGAGTAATTTGGTGCCCTCTAGTGCGAAGCCTCGTGATTAAGCAATCGTTAACTAGCTCTGCCCCCCCGATAATTCCATCTGATAAGAAAAGGTCGGATATAAATGCTATTTTCATCCGAACACCTTAACAACGTTGCTTTCCTGATTTCCGCAGACCTCCAAAATTGAATCAGCAAACTTTTGATACATCTTCTCGGGAGCGAACTCTTGAAGAATGTGCTTCTGTAAAGTTGTAGCCATTTTCTTCTTTTTCTTATGATCTTTCATCATTTCGCGAAGCTGCTTCTTAAAGCTGGCTGGCTCTGGATAGCACCAATTTGACTGTGGATGCAATACTCCCTGCCAGTGTGCAAATTCCTGAATAGGTCCGATTGTGTAAGCTACTTTTGAAAACATAGCTTTGCTTTTGTTTCTATAGGGTGCATGGAGGAAGTCGCACTGCCCTCCCCACTCAGGAGCTATTATGGGTAGCCCATGACAAGCTGCCTCAAAAATAGGTAAACCAAATCCTTCGCCGTGTGTTAAAGTCACCAAGGACTTAATTTTAGGGTGCGTATAAAGACCGGCTAATTCGTTTTCGGTCATATCTCCATGCAACAGATACACTTTGCATTTTCTATCAGGATGCTCATTTAAAATTTGCTCGACCCTTCTCTTAGTATCTATGCGATCCATAACACAATTTTTACGAACATTAGTTTTCAAGACCAAGCCAACTTCTTTATCATAGCACTCTTCAACAAACCATTTAACAGTGTTAATAAGATTTTTTCTAGGACCCCACTGTGCTACCGCTAAAAAGTTAAATTTTGTGGTAAAATCTAAATCTATATTTTCTGCATCCCACTTTCTAGCACAATAGTTTACTGTTTCAACTGGAACTCTATTCTTTATTTCTACCTTGTTACCCCTTTGGTCCGACCCTACCCAGCTTGTAGTATCAAAGCCATATTTGGCGTGATTAGATACAACAATTATCTTATCCATAACGCTAGATTTTTCAATCCATACTGGGTCTATTTTGTCGCTTTCAATACCAGCAGTATATCCAATATTGATTGGCGCAAGCTTTTCCCATTCATTCGGAATAGTGACCTGAAGGGATAAGTCAAAAGCTATCTTGTTTTGAATTGCATGATTAGTCTTATTAATAATAAAATCTATCCATTTACGCTCCTCGGAGTCTCTGTGTAGCCAGCCTGTTTGACCCCAGCCTACCGGAACAATATAAATGTCAAACTTGTCTTCGTGTGCCCTCAAGGATCGAATTGCAAACCTTGCTTGCTCGCCGTAACCAGACTGAGAGAGGACGGGACCTCTAACAATAATCTTCTTTCTCATGTCAACTCCTCAAATTTCCACGAACTGTACATCTTTCTTTCGTCGTGAGAGCCTTGTTCTTCTACAACCTTGTCAATAAGCTCAACCCAACTATTGTTAAACTTCTCAAAATTATAATTTTTTTGAACATGCGCTCTGCCATTAGCTCCCAGTTTTTGCCTCTCATGCTTCGGCATGTGATAGATTGTTCTTAGGGCTTGGATAAAATCCTCTTTGCTAATCCTATCCTCATAGATGTATGGCACAGACTGTGACCCGATTACCGATTTAGAAGACGGCTCAATGCCTATTCCAAACCAATCTTTACCATCTGTTACTTGTTCTTGTAGACCTCCAGTTAAATTAACTATGATTGGAGTCTCACACGAAAGAGACTCTAGAGTTCCCAACCCAAAGCCTTCTGCATCAGAAATATTAATTGTACAATCTGCTACATTGTACAACATCGACAGAATCTCTGGAGGGACCTTGTTAGATGACAAGATTATCCGACCATCTTCTGCCTTTAGGTGGTGAATGATATTCTCAAGATCTTGTCCGTTAGGATCACGAGGATCGGTATGCATTATCAATTGTACATTCTCTGGACCCACCTCTTCTGCGAATTCATTAAACCACCACAAAAGAGACCCGCTTTGTTTTCTTCTTGCGTTTCTGTTGTTCCAAAAAAATATGATTCTATCTTTATTATACTTGTCTCCAAAGTGATCTAGCACAAAAGATTGAACAAGCTCATCGTCATGCTTGTTAAAAATTTTAGAGTCCACAGCGTGTGGGAGATAAACATTATCAACCTCTGGTGCAACAACACTTACAGCATCTCTGGTAACCTTGGAGATGGATGCGATCACATCTGTCGATAGATAAAATGGTCTGTTAAACATCGGTGGTGGGAAGTTATCCCAAACATGATAATACACCATTGGGCACTTTGGTCTAATTTCATTCTCCATATCCCAAAGCCAGCCATAAAATCTAGGATCTGTCATAAACCAAACAAGATCTGGCTTTTCCACAGCCATAGCAGATCTAATCGTTTGCTGGTCGCCATACCCCTTAACTGGGTGTATTATCCAATCGTCTCCAAACTCTTCAACCTTTTGCGGCTTATAGTCCTTGTGTTCTACTGCACCGCCCAAGCACACAAACTTGTACCTGCCTGTAGCAAGAAGTGCTTCAATAAAATACTTTGTCTGCGTTCCGACTCCTGACGGAGCCATAGGGTGATCGGAAATCACCAAAATCTTCTTTTTGTCACTCATTCATTTCCTCTATGTACAGTGCTTCGTCTTGTAAAATTGGCATTGACCACAAGACAGTTTATTTTTGATAACCTTTTTTGCTGATATGCTTTTTATAGCTAACATGAGAAGGCTCATTGCATTAGCTGTTTTGCGCTCTCCACTAGAAACATCAACAAACTCTACAAAGCCTTTCTTTGCTGTCCTCTTTAGCAGGGCAAAGTGTGTTGATATGTTTGATGGGTCGATTCCGTGCTTTAGGGCAAAAAATCTTTTATACAGCGTAAGCTGGTAAGTTACCATAGGGTCGGTTCTTTTCCTCATGTTCCATCCCCACGAGCATGTCTTCCAGTCTATAACATGGTACTTGCCATCTTCTGTTTTTATTACAAGATCAACAAACCCTTTAAAGTTATAATTGGTACCGTCAATGGGCACCATCAACCTCTCTTCGGTAGAGATGACCTCATATTTACCAAATTTTTCTTTAACTGCTGGAATAATATGTGGATTTAAGCGAACGCCTGCGTGACGCATTTGTTCAATGAGTTTCTGATCGGTCTCTATATCTTTATCAAGTTCAGAAAGGTTCTTTTCAAACTCTGATAAAAAGTATTCGTTGTCATCAAACTGCTCATTAAGCATCTTCCTGTCACATACAGAATGTACGGAAGTGCCAAAAGCAGTATATTCATTACCTCTAAAGCCAGCAATCCCATCAATTCGCACTAGCTTATGGTAGTTTGAGCAAAACTTCCAATCTTTTAGTTCACTATAAGAGATGTAAGGTTGCAATTACCCTCCAGTAGTTTTTGGTTTTCTACTTCTTGTCTTCTTTAATGTAACCTTTTCTTCAGGTTTGTCAACAGTTTTTTCTTCTTTTTTCTGACTTAATGCCGAGTAAGCCAGCCTATAAGTTAGAGGGTGTCCGGGCTTATTACACATTACTGTAGGGTTTAAAAGTTTTCCTCTTTTTACGCCTTGGTTATCAAGCTCTTGCTCAATAGCGTCTGGGTGATATCTGACAAAACCCTCTTTAGGGTGTGGAAGTCGTAGCGTAACAACTGTGTTGCCAGACTCTTTATCTACGACGCAACCTAATACTTCAATCATATCTTAAAATCTCCTTAATTTTCCTATATAAAACTGGGCAGGTTTTCTTTAAATAGTCCCTGTCGCCCAAGAAGTATGTCTCAAAGCCCGTTGCAAAATACTCCCTTATTGAAGTTGGTGAGTAAGCGGTAGGAAATAATCCCACACACAGAGTAGAAAGAATAGGATATCCAACAGTGTGCAACAGGTAATCATCAAATTCTAGATTATATTCAACATCTCCAAAATCATACCCCTGCGTGTCAATTCCTGCATCTTCTAGAAGATTTTTAAGTCTAAGCCTCTTCATCCTAAACTCTGAAGTCAATTTATTATCCAGAGCATAAATATCATAACCATTCTCTTCTTCTACTGCGTGTGCTACCTCATGCACTATATCATCGATCATATCTTCATTGTCAGTTTGGGCATTGGTTATGTATATTGACCCATCCTTATACAAGGCGTTTATTTCTCTTTCTCTGAATTCTTCGAAATCGCCTATCATAATTGATTCCACCATATATCTGATGCTATATGGTATTAGTTCCTCCACCGTATCAAGAACGTGTTGAATATCTATGTTATCTGGCAGGGGGTCTTTGATAAAGACATACCCGTCACCAAACTTATATTCTACTTTCTTTTTCTTGTTTCTTTTTAGTGACTCAGAGATAAAATCAATGATATTATTCTTCGGCATTTTCCTGCTCTACTTGGTTCGCAGCCATCTCTTCAGTTACTGACTGCATATCGGTAAAAGCCTGCTCATAACCACGAAGAAAGTTTTCTTCTGCTAGTGCAAAAACAAACTCGGGAAACTCTTTGACCATCACACCAACAATCATTTCCACTGTTACTTGATCATTTTCTGGCTTCAATGCATCGCCAACATAATCAATCATCCAATCTTTCATTGGACTATCTTTAGACACTACTTGTTCGTATGGATTGTTTTGTGCTTCCATAATAACTCCTATTTATTATATTATAACCACCTTTCTTTCAATTGTCAAGGTTTAAAGTACATTTGCTGCAATTGTTGCAACCTTAGACCGCTCACCCTTCAACAATGAAACATGTCCAGCTATTTCATAATCTTTAAATTTCTCCACTGCATGAACTAATCCATTTGATGTTTCATCAATATAAACATTGTCAATCTGCTCAATGTCTCCGGTTAATACAATCTTAGTCCCTTCTCCAACTCGTGTTAAGATAGTTTTGATCTCATGAACACTAAGGTTTTGGGCTTCATCAATAATAATAAAAGCGTTCGCAATGGACCTACCTCGAATATAAGTTAAGGCTTCCATTTCAATTGTTCCTCTCTCCATATATATTTCAAGAGTAGCTTGGTCACCCATTAAGAATTTCAGGTTGTCCTGAATTGGAGCCAACCAAGGTGCCATCTTATCTTCCATAGAGCCCGGTAAAAACCCTATGTCCTTTCCCATTGGCTGAACTGGTCTAGAGACGACAAGCTTTTTATAAAGCGGATCCTTTGTCTTTTTTCCTTCCATAATCTGTTTTAAACCTGCTGCTACAGCACATAAAGTCTTTCCTGAGCCAGCTTTTCCAACAAGCGTTACTATTGAAATATTGGGATCCATAAGCAAGTCAAAGCTGAAAGATTGTTCTTTATTTCTAGGCTTAACACCCCAGATACCCTCTTTCATAGTATTTGTCTTTAACAGAGGTTCATTATCACTAATAAACCTACACAACGCTGTTTTTTTCTCGTTTGAATTAGAGACCAGCATAATATATTGATTTGGACAAAGTTTTTGACCTGCATCCTCATCATCCAAGAATACTTTTTTACCATCATAGAATTGGTCAATAAACTGATCATCCACAAGCACACTTGTAAAGCCTGTGTATAGGTCTGTTTGATTTTTGATAACTTTTGCTTCATTGTAGTCTTCAGTTAGAAGCCCAAGGGAATCGCATATGACTCGCATATTGATATCACGAGACACCATGATAACCTTTCTAAGAGGATTCTCTCTCATCTCATGAAGAGCAGAGCTAATGATTATATGATCAGCAATGTCAGGATCTAGCTGGGAGGGCAATTGGTCCAAAGCACTATCAACAACCCTAAGTATTCCCTTGCCTTTGTCAATTCTTACCCCTAACTGTAGGCTCTTTTTACCTCTGAGCGAGTCAAGGGTTCGGATGATTCTTCTGGCGTTGGTGCCAACACCGTCTTGACGCTTCTTGTGTTTGTCTATCTCCTCAAGAACCTTTAAAGGGAGAACTATATCGTTGTTGCCAAAATTGTGAATACTCTCGGAGTCAGATAAACACACACTAGTGTCTAAGACGTATATTTTTTTTGCCATTTGATTTTCCTTGGAGCACCATCGCTCTTCAGTAATTAGTTCCCAAACAACAAAAGCCGCCCCGAAGGGCGGCAAAAGGGAGAGAGTTTTAGCGTATCTATTCTCTCTGTTCATGACCATTCTCTCGAATGTATACACACCGGGGTCTTACGCCGTTCACGAACTTCCTCCCTGTTCTTGTTATCTCTAACACGGAACAGCACGCTGTACTATTGGATATAACTACATGTTCTGCGCTTAATCAAAGAGCTAGCTACTCTCTCATCAAGTACGCCTTGGTCTTCAGAAGTTCGGTACTACGTCCAACCAAGCCCTTTCGGGACGACCAATCAGTTGCCTAATCAGCCAGAGAGGCTTCCATCTCCAATAGTTGTATTCTGCGGTACTACCCGCTTACCGAACGACAGTTCAGGTAATCGTCATTAACGCCGTTGCCGCGATGAACACACAAGTCCGCAACTATTCTTGGCAGCACTCCAACGGTGGTACGCTGGCTCTTACCTAAAATTACTGGATAGCACTCGGAGCTACCACGCTCCTTAACCTATCCCCCTTCAAGGGCGGGCGACGTAGCAGTCACTTGAACGACCGCTTCCCGCACAGGGCTTTCTCTATCTTCCATTACGGAAGCCCAAAGAGCGGCGAAACTCATAGGGGTTTATCGACCCGAGAACCGGGTCACGTTTAAAATGTTAAAGATCTATCTCTTTCTTACTTAACAACTTATCGGGTTTTGCCAGAGTTGTCAAGAAAAAAGTTTAACTTTTCTTGAAGATCTGTTATGTCAAAAGGCGTGACTCGATCAGATCGATACCACTGTCTATAATATGTGCCTTCCTCAACTGCTCTCATCTTTTCTTTATGAAGAATGGTCTTCTCATATTTTTGATCATGAGCCCACTTTATTTTGTAGTGAGCCCAACCTGACTCATCGACTCTTTTATCAATTACTTGACCAATTCGTAACTCGCCGCCGTAAATTTGATAAACATTCATATTTCCCCCTATTGATAAAAACTTCTTTCTATAGGTTCAACATCTACTAGGTCCCACATAGTCACAATCAGATTATCGGCTGCGCCTCCCTGTGGGTATATAAATCCTTTAAAACCATCTTTATTGGCATGATACCATATTTGATCCCATATATTAACAGGATAATATTCTGCCATTCCATTCTCTGCTTTTCTTGCTATCTTATATTCTTCTTTTTTTTCTGAGGATTTGTAGCCATTCGGATCTTTATATAGAGGATATAATTTGTCAGGTTCAATTTTCCCTACATAAGCAGAGCCTTGTATCCTTCCTATCCCTATGTCCTCTTGAGCACGTTTTGTAAAGAAAAAAACCCTTGGTCTTTCCCAAGTTCTATACTCTCTTCTAGTATAACCTTTTAAGTTAGCGGCGGCAACACTAGGGTCTAAACTTTTCAGACCTTTCTTTGATGATACATGATAGATCATTACCTCGCCATCATCACTAAATTCTAGCTGACCCTCATAGTCTCCGAGGACACTTTCAAAGAGAAAAGCTTTCCAATGTTCAAATAACCTTTTCATATCTATAAGTAGTTTATCTTTCGGTAAAAAAACGCTCGTTGATGGATTCGAACCACCGACACGGAGGTTAACAGCCTCCTGCTCTAACCAACTG